>Ga0209489_100849_pt1 | contig 61037 bp, 35 predicted proteins | sample SiratrowhiteBW_FD_187527 | JGI IMG/M metagenome (GOLD analysis project Ga0209489, IMG submission 187527) | Root nodule microbial communities of legume samples collected from California, USA - Siratro white BW (SPAdes) (version 2) | ecosystem: Host-associated > Plants > Roots > Nodule | place... | reverse complement strand
GATATAAAAAAAAAAAAAAAAAACTCAAAGATAAAGTATAAAAAGAAGTGTTACAAAAGACTATAGGAACGAAAAAGATTTTAGCATGACTTATATATGAATTATTCAAAACACATAAATTATTCTGGCTGTAGATTAAAATTAATTTTGCAGAAAACATATATTGAAGTTTTGAATAATAAATTATATATATGATGTATAATTAAACCTTAATTAATATTTTAAAGATATTTTGTGATCATACGGTTATGTTGCTATCTTCTGTACAAACAAAATTGAAGATATTCCACTAGACCACATAATTAAGTCTAGGAATAATAATATCTTCAATAATTTGCGCCTTATTCGTCCAACAAAGGGTATATTGATTGATCATGGTATCTATCATTTTCATGTTGGCCTTCTCCTCCTTCAGAATTTTCAGTTAAATCTGAACATCATCATCATGTTTTATCAAATTCATGGTGTTGGATTCCTCGACAATTTACCGCATAATACCAATGCATTTTTGTTTTAATCTCTTTACAAATATCCCCATAATATTCACACTCCTCTTTAACTAAAAAATATATATATATATATATATATATATATATATAAAAGAGAGAGAATGACTCCACTTACATCAAGAATGTGAAATCAATCAATCTTAATTTAATCTAATTATTTATTTATTTTATATTAAGAGAAGAAAGTCACTTAAATCAAGAATAAGTGAAATAAATTCATCTTAATCTAATTTCCTTTTATTTTGCATTAATAGCTTAGATAATTGGAATTTAACATCTAGACCGTGAAATGTGCCGCATTAATAAAGTGAAACATATAATGCAATTGTTATTCCTCTTTATTAACATATATAACTATTGTTATTCATCTTTTGCAATATCTGCTTTCAATATATCTAACCACTCATGTTTCTACCTTAAAAGACCTATCAAAGTTGGGCAATGCTAGCACCGGTGCGGAAGTGATGACAACTTTCAGCTGCTCAAATGTTATTGTTGCTTGCTCAGACCATTGAAATGCTTCTTTTTTTTAACAAATTAGTCAAGGGTGTAACTATAGAAGCACAACCCTTAATAAATCTGCGATAGTAACTAGTGAGCCCTAGGAATCCTCTTAATTGCTTGATGGTGTGTGGTTGTGGCCATTGCAAGACTGCCTGGATCTTACCTTTCTCCATATGCACACCATCTCTAGAGACAGTATGGCCAAAGTAATCTATTTCAGTGACACCAAAGAGGCATTTAGACAATTTAGCATATAGGGACTCTTGTTGTAACAATTTTAGTACAATTTCTAAGTGTTGAAGATGGAGCTGCCAAGAGGAACTATAGATGAGAATATCACAAAAAAAAAAAAACACAAAACGTCTCAAATATGGTCTGAATATATCATTTGTGAGAGCTTGAAAAGTTGTAGGGGCATTAGTCAACCCAAATGGCATGACAAGCCATTCATAGTGTCCTTGGTGGGTTCAAAAAGCGGTCTTATGGCGATCTTCAGGTTGCCCTAAGATTTGATGGTATCCAGATCGAAGATCTAATTTTGAAAATATTGTAGCACCGTATAGTTCATCCAACAGTTCATCAACCGTAGGAATAGGAAAACAATCCTTCACAATAATGTTATTTAAAGCTCTATAGTCTGTACAAAACCTCCAAGCCTTATCCTTCTTTTTAACTAAAAAAATAGAAAATGAAAAAGGACTCTTACTCGGTTGGATTATGCCATCCTTGAGCATTTGGTCCACCATGAGTTCAATTTGTGCTTTTTGACTATAAAGATAACGATATGGACGAACTTTCACTGGGGCAACACTTGATACTAATGTTATCGAGTGATCATAATCTCGTGGAGGAGGAAGGCCAGTTGGTTGAGTAAACACAATTGTATAGCGATGCAACAGTGCTGCTAAAGAATGATCAATATCAGCAGGCAACACTAAGGATGTTTGTTGTGCCTTTGCTGAATGTTGTAGTTGAATTAAAAAAGCTTCTGCAATAGCATTAGTTTGTACTAATCTCTTGATGCGATTGTACTGAGCTTGAGTTGGCACTTGAGCATTGTCACCATAAACTGTAATAAAAGCACCTTCATGCAGAAATCAGATAAAGGATGAGTGATAATCCACAATATGGGCTCCTAATTTATTTAACCATGAAGTGCCTACCACTAAGTCACCACCAGCTACATTCAAGACATACACATTTGGAATTTGAATTGCATAACCTTGCATCGTCACTTCCAGTGATGGAATATATCCCTCAACCGTCATGAACTCAAAATTGCCAACCATAATTCTAAATCCTCCAGCTGGTTGTACAGTGAGATTAAGAAATTTGGCTACTCGGTGCTGGATAAAGCTATCTGTGCTACCGCCATCAATGAGAGCCTGAATCTTCACACCCTTAATGTAAGTTGTTAAGCAGATTGTGGCTGGCCCTTCAGTACCATACATGACATTAAAAGACAAGTGGTGGTCAATCACTTGTTGGTCAAGCTGCTGTAATGCATTATCATCCCTAGAGACAGGGAAAATTTCCTCAATCATGTTGGGTGCAATCTCTTTTTCAGTTTCTAATTGGCACAACATAAAGTGTTGATTGGGGCATTTGTGGCTTGGGGTGTACTTCTCATCACACTAGAAACATTGTCCTTGCGCACGTCGCCTCTGTTGCTCAGTTAGAGTTAGTTGCTTAATGGGATTCTTTGTCGTGGACAATTGATGAGGAGGTGTGGGTAACAGAGGTGATAAGTTTGATTTGTAGGTTGGTTGTTGTGTTAAAATGGGTTTCTGTGGTATGGTATAGAACGATATTGACCAAGATCGGTGGTTGGTTTATTGTATGGTAGAAATTTGTTTTTATAAAGGCATGCCAAACTCATTGCTCGCATTAACGATGGTGGACACTGGGCTTTAACTTCTCGTTTAATATCAACACAAAATCCACTAATGAAACAATACTGAAGTGCTTCTAGAGCCTCAATTTGAGTGCGATTTGCCAAAGTGATGAATTTTGTATAGTAATCAGAAACAAAACCTTGGTGTTGCAGCTTAAATAAAAGCTCTTGGGGAGCTTCCTAAAATGACAGTCCAAATTCAAGTTCAATAGCTCGTTTTAATTGTGTCCACGATCGAAATGGTGTTGTACGTTGGGACATTTGGAAGCAAGGAATTGCAATACCTTGCATGTGAAACGCCGCAACACCGATCTGTTCTTCTTCAGCAATTTGGCACAAATCAAAGTATTGGTCCATGGAAAAAATCCACCCTAGAGCATCTGTGCTATCAAATTTCGGAATATCATAAGTCATCCTTCGTGCTAATAATGCAGCACAATTGGTATTATTAAAAACACTACTCTGATTCTCATCTTGGACAATTCCTGAGGACGAAGTATGAACGAACTATTAGTGATTCATAAGCTAATTGATGAAATTTTGTAAAACCTCAACTTTGAGGTATGAAGCCTCTTGTGCTCTTGCACGTGCAGCTCGATCCTCCTCCTTTGACTCTTCAAACATTTGAAGCAATTGCTTGATTTCAGCTTCCATGGTCTTTAGGTGAGTAAATTTAGCTATCGTCATGCTCGGGGAGGTGAAATCGGCAATGAAAGCACCAATGTAAGATGAAATATAGATAAAACAGTGTCTTATTGAGAAGAAACGATATCAGTGTTTTTCACAGTCCTAAACCAGCACAGTATCATTTTATAATAAAAGAAACAGAGCAACTAAAATTGAATCGGAAAGACCCAATTCTACATCAGAGACTTAACACCATGCAATTGTTACATTCCTACTACCAGCACCCACCTTGTGACAGCAAAGAAGGAAGAGAAAAGTATAAGGATAGAGAGATAAGAATTCTAACAGAATCGTTAAAGAAGAATTGTGAAGGAGAGAGAAAGAGAATTCACCATTCAATACTCATTGTCCAGTGTAGTCCTCCAACCTCCTGTTTTTATATTTCTTCCTTTGACTTTTTCTCTCAATACTCATTGTCCAGTGTCCTCAACCAATTTTTCACACTCCAACATTCCATTGACAGAGTGAAAGGGAAGACAAACTACAAGCCACAGTATCAATAAAATAAAATTGTCTCACTAACATATTTTTATATTGAAAAGAAAATAACATATAAGTGAGGGTTTTAAAATATAAAAGAGCTACTTGATTGTCGATTAATACCTCATACATATTCCAAATAAAGAATTTGTATAATGTACATTCTTAGAAAGAAACTATTCTGCCACATAAGTTCCTAATTCTCAAGTCAATCCTATTGGAATCTAATAATTAAATTTAATATTCTTTTGTTAAATTCAAAAAATACAAACTAAAGAAAATATTTGTATCATATACTTTCATCAAAAGAAACTATTATGCCACTTAAGTTGCTAGTTTTAGGTCAATTTTCTTGGCATATGTGAATTAAATTTAATACTCTCCCAAGTAGCCTAGGCATTTAGTATAAATTAAATTCAAAGAATATATGGGTCATGTTAAAATAAAATTTTTGTATCGTATACGTTATTCAAAAGAAATTGTTATAACACGTAAATTCATGGATATTAAGTCAATCCTATTTATATCCATGGATTAAATTTAATACTCTTCTAAGTAGTCTAGGAATTTATTATAAAAAATAATTAAAAAATACAAATCCCATACTAAAGAAAATGTTTGCATCATATAGAATATTTGAAAGAAATTATTATACCACACAAATTCCCCATTTGTAGCTCAATTGTATTGAAAAATCTATGAACTAAATTTAATACTCTTCTTTGTAGTATAACATTTAGTATAAGATTAAATTTAAAAATACATATCTTATGCTAAAGATAATATTTGTTTCATATACATTATTCAAAAGAAACTATTATATCACTTAAGTTCCTTATTGTTAGGTCAATCTTATTAATATTTATGAATTAAATCATGAAATTTATTACTCTACCTGGTAGTCTAAACTCTTAGTATAAAAGTATATTCAAAATATACCTCTCATGTTAGTATTAATTATTAATTTTAAGTCTCCTAACACTACAAGAAAAAAATTAATTTTAAAAACTAATTTATTAGTTTCTAAAATGATAAAATTAGTCACTAACTTAATTAGAAACTAATTTAAAATCTAATAGTATAAGTGGATAAAACTTTGGTAGCTAATGTTAGATACCAATTATCTTGACTTAATTGGTTACTAAATTCAATCATTACTTTTATTTTATAGTTATTTAGCAAACAAAACCTAATTTGATGGTTATATTAATCATAATTAACAACTATTTTATTTGGTATCTAAAATTGGTGTCTAAATAGTTTTTTCTTGTAGTGTGTTTATATTTTTATTAGACTACTTTGTTATACACATCTCAAAAAGTTTTAATATACGATATATATCTTACATCAAATATACACATATAATTTTAGTTGATTTAATAATATGCATATGTTCAAAATGAAAAGAAATACAAAATGTGTTGTTTTAAAAGACTTCACATTTTGAATTTTTCTAAATTTTAATGAAAAAGCTGGCATAAAATTTGTAAGAATGTAAACTTTACACTTAATAACATTTTTAAATATAAATTGAACATGAACTAATGATGTGATCTAAAAAAGTCTCACATGGAAAAGTTAGGAAAACTTTTCCATTCCCTATTATTATAAATATGTATTTACGTAACCATTTAGACACAAGTCGAATGAAAGTTATTTCTAACATAAGCTTTGTGCTGATTTCCTCTAAGCTTTCTTGGAGAGTAAGAGGTTTAGTTAACATCCTCTGCCTAACTAACCAAGGTGGGTAACTTGACTATTTTTGGTTAATATCCTTGGCCTAGCCAACCAAGGTGGGTTTCTTGGATATTCTCACCATAATGAGGTTAGTAACCTCACCACGATTGGTGACCAAATGATGTCCCGATGTTAGTTTAGTATCAGAGTTTTGGTACACAAAGCTTTTGGGTATCTCAGGAAGCGGTTCATACATTTTATCAAACAGGTAAAGGACAACTTGGATTTTTGAAGATTAGTCCAACTAGAATCCTGGATGAATTTTCTTGAAGAAGGGGAGGATGATGTGATCTAAAAATTATAAACAAATTATTTTTTCTTTTATTTCTCTATGTTTAGTTTGGACCTAAGGAAGGAATGGGCTGGAATGATGAATAAAAAATTTTAAAAATCTTGAGTGTGTCATATCTCAAGAGATGTTTCTCCTTTGCTTATCCTAGAGTGGTGCTTCATAGCTGATCTCTTGGTGGCGCTTTAGGGTTCATCAAGGGGAAGAGGAGATTTTATCTCTTGAGGTTTCTTATCTTGTGAGCTAGGTCACAAATGGTGATTCACCATCTTGATTATCTCATGGATTTGAGTGTCGCAAGGTTCTTCCTAATTCCTACCATTGATTATAATCTTGTGGGCTAAGTCACAAGTGACGAATCACCATTTTACTTATTCCATGAATTTGGGTATCTTAAGGTGTTGTTCTAATTTCTACATTATCTTTGTAACAACTTTTTCCAACCCAGGAAGAATGATGTAGGAGCATGTGTATACGCCAAAATTAGGGTATCTTACAAGTCTCACATGGAAAAGTTAGGAAAGCTTACCCAATCCCTATTATTATAAATATGTACCGTTGTATCCCTTTTGAAACAAGTTGAATGAAGTGATTTCTAATATAGGCTTTGTGCTTATTTTCTTTAAGCTTTCTTAGAGAGTAAGAAGGTCAGTTAACATCCTTGGCCTAACTAACCAAGGTGGGTAACCTGGCTATTTTTGGTTAATCTCCTTGGCCTAGCCAACCAAGGTGGGTTTCTGTCGACACTCTTTTAGTGGTACGAACTCCATAATAGTGTTTGTAATACCACTTGACATATGTAACATGTTCAATGTCCACAAAACAATACAAAGAATCGTGAGTGCAACTACTTCCGTTCAAAATTTATTTGTTGTTATAAATGTGAAATAATGTTGAATTCCATACCACCAACATTGTTATCCATGTCTCCTTCTTTGTTAAACACAGACAACTCTTGATCGTTATCCATATCAACAATGCTTTTTCACATTTAAAACCATAATTGTGGTAGTTACCTTACTTTCTCAATAATTAATAACAATAAATTGAAATTAAATCCTAAATATTTATGCCATTATAAATTTTAAAAAAAATTATAAATAAACTTAAATTCTTAATATTTTTAACACTAAACAATTATGACATCATCAGTTTAGGATTATAAAATATAATCCTAAATTTATTAAATAATTAAGTAATATTCAAATCCTAAATTACTAATTATTTTTAAAACTACATATAAATATAACATACATAATATACTACATTGTTTGTTTTATCATAATTCAATAATAAACTATAATAAGTAGAAGGTTACATAATCAAATATGACTATAATAATAATAATAATTAAAAATTTATAAACATAAATAAAAGTATTAATATAAAAATATCTCACTTTTTAATTATTTTTACTAATCAAGGTAAAGAATTTAACTTTTTATTATCTTGGTCTTCCTTTGTTTCATTTTTTTCTAATACCTTTACTCTTTATTCGTTTTATCTTTTTTGCTTTATCACTTTTTACAGGAGAGGTATCCACTTAAAAATGCAATAAAACTGGAAATATTATATTCATGAATATATTAATCACAAATGTATTCAACATTTAGAAAACAAATAATGAACAAATGAATTAAGATAATAAGTGTAAATGGGTGGTAATTTATGCCACATCATCTCACTGTACCAAGAAAAGAATAACAATAGCAATTTGGTGTTTTTATTTGTATATCGATCACACAACTTTTCACTAAATGATATGCATTTCAAAACTTTGAAGTTCTGAAGAATGACCACAAATCATAAACCACACCAATAATAACACACAACTTCCTTCGAGAATGTACCTACAATTACAAAACCATGTATTAGATTTTGTACTAAAGCAAAAAAGAAAATCCAATAGAAAAAGATGTCGTATAGTTCATAGTTTGAAAATGAACCAATTTTAACAAGTTATATCCAAAACTAAAACAGCACGACAACTTCCTTGACCAAGGCACCTACAATGACAAAAACACGAATTGAAACAATTTTGTACATAAAACACAACCAAGAAAATCAAGACACAAAAATATAAAAATATAATACACTGAGCACACAGAGGAACACGTAGATGAAGTCCAACCACATAGTGTCTAACATAGCTTTCAGTAGTAGATCATGTACATTGCAAGCATCTAAGGCTACTAGAGTCCATGGTGTACTTGAGAGAGCATCCACTAAAGCTTTAGAATCTCTAGTAGAGATTATGCATTCATGGCTAATCGATTATGTATGGAAAAACAATATATAATTGATTATCTTTTATCATTTTCAAAACCTGGCCTTTGCTTCTCACTTGCCTTGTCGCGTACAGTTTCAACCACATCGCAGCACCAACGTCAAGCATGAAAACTCTCACCTCACACCAAGCACACAACCACAAAAACTCACACAAAGCACATGTTCTAGCTGCTAAGGTTTTTAATCGCTCTTGGCTAGTCCAAATAGAAGATCCTTTTCCCATACCCTAGTACATCATATTTATACTTGTTCTGAGGTATTCTGGTGTTGAATTTAAACATAATTTAGTTAGTGTTAATGATCCAGTACTAAATCTTAACAAACTAATATAAATGTCCATAGTCAAATATGGTTATAGAGAATGACAGTTTGTGTAGGCAGTGGTTTTTAATAGTTATATTAGGTTCCCTAATTGGGCCTTTCCTGGTGGGTGTAATTTTATAGTCATAAGTGTATTAGTTTTTACACCCGTATAATTTTATTTTGGGCCTAAAATACACCACTTGGGCCCATACGGATCACAAGCCCCCCAACCTTGAGTCGAATAGGCGAAAAGGCTTCGAGGCTCTTAAATTTTAATAGAGTATTGTAACTTTCAAATCCTTTCAATATCTTTAAGCCTTTGCTACTTTCGTATCGTTAGACCTTTCGACTTCCATATCGCTTAGACTTTCGGCATCCATATCATTAAGCCTTTGTGGTATCCGTATCATTAAACCTTTCGGCATCAATATCAATAAGCCTTTGCGGCTTCAGTATCCCTATGCCTTTCGACTTTTGTATCATTAAGCCTTTGCGACTTTGGTAACGTTAAGCCTTTGCAGCCTTCGTATTGTCAAGCCTTTGTGATTTTCGTATCGTCAAGCTTTTGGAGCTTCCGTATCGTCAAGCCTTTCGACTTTGTTTCGCTAGGCCTTTCGGCTATGCTTTTCAAATGTCACACACATCTTTGCAAGGAACGTATCATGACATGCACAATTTTGTTGATGCTTTACAATCATATAGTTACATACGCCTTATGCGGCCATGTTGTGAGAATATTACATGCTTTACGTTGATGTTTTGCAACCGTATAATCACATGCACCTTCTGCGACCATGTTTTGAGAATATTACATGCACATTTTCTGTAATGTTTTGCAACGATATAGTCAAATAAGGCTTATGCGGCTATGTTTTGAGACTCTTACATGCGCCTTGCAGCCACAATATCATTGAGCCTCGCGGCTACCATATCTTGAGTCTTGCGGCTACCATATAATTGAGCCTTGCGACTACCGTATTGTAGAGCCTTTCGGTCTTTAAGCCTTTTGGCTTTGTAGAAGGGTCGTTTAAGCCTTAATCTATATTTCGCATTCCGTATAGTTATTGAGCCGTGGAGCCTTTCGGTCGTGGAGCATTTAATTTTATTTCGTATTTCGTATTCCATATTTCATATAGTCATTCAGTCACTAAGCCTTTCGGTCGTGGAGCCTTTGACTAGGTATTAGAGGTGGAGTTTCCATAGCTTCATATTATAGATGGAGGTACCAGAGCTCACATAGGATATGGGGTTACCAGAGCTCATATTAAAAATGGAGTTACCAGAGCTCGCATAGGAGATGGAGTTACCAGAGCTTCATATTGGAGATGGAGTTACTAGAGCTCGCATAGGAGATGGAGTTACTGAAGTTCATATTGAAGATGGAGTTACCAGAGCTCACATAGGAGATGGGGTTACCATAACTACATATGATATTAACATGTGCCTTTTGGCCATGTTTTTCCGAACTTTATCATGTGTCTTTCGACTATGTTCTTGTGATTCACTTACATGCAACATTCGACGACCACTTTAGAGATACAACATTTTGTGACCCGGTTAGTTTAGGGACGCACTATTCGGTGGCCGCTTTAGGGATGTACCATTAGGTGACCTGATTAGCTTAGGGACTCACCATTCGATGACCCAATTAGTTTAGGGATGCACCATTTGATGGTTGCTTGAGGGATGCGTCATTCGGTAACCGCTTTAGAGATGCACCATTTGGTGACCTGATTTAGTAACATGCCTTTTGGCCACATTTGTAGACAATAATTTCATCAAACTTAAATATTAAAATACATAAATACCAAAAAAAGAATTCTTGCAAATCACAAATATATTATTAATGACTAAGTGTGACCTTATTAAACTTCCTCAAGATTATGAGGAGGTTAACCTGCTCTTCCTCCGTCGAACTATCCAGCAATGGTATTAAGGTCTCCTAGAGTCGGGCACTCATGTTGCTCATTCTCCTAGAGCTTCATATTATAGATGGAGTTACCATAGCTCGCATAAGATATGGGGTTACTAAAGCTCATATTAAAAATGGAGTTACCAGAGCTCGCATAGGAGTGGAGTTACCAAAGCTTCATATTGGAGATGGAGTTACCAGAGCTCACATAGGAGATGGAGTTACCAGAGCTTCATATTGAAGATGGTATTACTAGAGCTCGCGTAAGAGATGGGGTTACCAGAGCTTTATATTATATTAACAACTGCCTTTCGGCTATGTTTTTACGAACTTTAATATGTTCCTTTCGGCCATGCTTTAGTGATTCACTTACACGCACCATTCGATGGTCGCTTTACAGATGCAACATTCGGTGACCCGATTAGTTTAGGAACACACCATTTGGTGCCCGCTTTAGGAATGTACCATTCGGTGACCGGATTAGTTTAAGGACGCACCATTCGATGACCCGATTAGATTAGGAACACACTATTCAATGACCGTATCAGGGAAGCACCATTCAGTGACCTGATTAGTTTAAGGACACACCATTCGGTGCCCACTTTTGAGATGCACCATTCGGTGACCCGATTAGTTTAGAGACGCACCATTCGGTGGTCGCTCCAGGAATACACCATTGGGTAACCCGATTAGTTTAGAAACGCACTATTCGGTGGCCGCTTTTGAGATGCACTGTTCGGTGACCCGATTTAGTGACACACCTTTCAGCCACATTTGTAGACAACAGTTTCATCATACTTAAATATCAAAATGCATAAATACCAAAAAAGTTTTTTCTTGAAAAACACATATGTATTATTCATGACTAAGTGTGACTTTATTAAACTTCCTTAGGATTATGTGTTGGTTAACATGCTCTTTCTCTGTCGAATTGTCCGACAATGGTATTGAGGTCTCCTAGAGTCGGCCACTCATGTTGCTCATTCTCCGTGCTGCCATGCGACGCGTGCATATTTCTCTGAATTTTCTAGGTCAGCTTTATGTAACCATCCAAATCTCTTTCTTTGACCATCTTGGCCAGTTGCCTGGATAGGGTATTACAACTGTCGTTGTTATGCCCTATACTCTGATTGAATTCACACCATTACTCATTCTAAAGCTAAGTGCCCTATTGGATACCTCGGGAAATCTTAACTTGTCAGCCACTTTTAGGTCCTTCAAAAGTGCCTTTTTTGATACAGCAAACTTTCAGCAGTTGGTCCTCCCTTTGTCTACAATCTGAGCTCCTTCTTTATTCGACATTTTAGCGGTGTAAACATATTGTCTCTTATCCACCACTCACCCTTTGTCTTTTCTCGGATTACCTTCTCCAAGATGATAGTTGCATTTGATCAGAGGGCGCCTCTCCCTGCCTATTTTTTCTTCATGACTTCTTCCGATTTAATATGCGTGGTAGCTCTCCTCTGTACTTCTGCCATGGTTTCCACCTTATCCCGTAAAAGAGATTCGCTAAAAGATTGGAATGCAACTCCTTCAAAAATGCTTCCACAAACATCTTGTTATTCGGAAAATCTATCTTAACCATAACTTCAAAGAATTGGTTGAGATAATCGTGAAGTGACTCCCCTTCTTTCTGGTATATGTCAAACAGGTCAGTCAGCTTTGGGATTTGACCTAGTTTGCTACAAATTGTTGGAGGAACAATTGGGAGAAAGTTTTAAATGAGTCCACTGTTCCATTTGAAATCCTGGTAAACCATTGCAGTGTCATTCCAATGAGAATGCCCACGAAATTTTTGCAACGGACAACATCGAAGCCCGTCGAGATTAGCATTTGGGCACCGAAAGCCTTAAGATACATTTTGGGATCTCCTAATCTTGAGTATGGGGTCATTTTTGGAACCATGAAGTGCGGCGACACTTATTCTTCCATAATTTTTTTGTGTGAAAGGTTGGGGATCAACATTTACTCTTGGTGTCCGAGAACCTAAGTTTTGAATGACGAGTCGTCCCCCTAATATTTGCTGCAATTCCTCATTGGCTTTCTGTAGCTCTTCGTAAGCTTTTAAAGCTTCCTTCATTTGATGACATGCTTCGTCCGCTTCTTCCCTCAAACACTCTTGCTCAAGGTCTGCTTCCTGTCTAAGGCCCTCTTACTCAATGTGGACTACTTCTCTGTCTCTCTCTCGGTCTTCCGCTTGTTTCCTGAATTCTTCATTACTCCATTGCAGTTCAGCCATAGTTTCTAGAATTTGTTGAAGTGAGTCACTACTTCCTCCAGTGGTTGTAGGTTGTCTATTGTTTCTCATTTTTGAAGGTTTATCACAAAGTGTTTCACTTAGAGTGGGAGTGGGAAAGATTTACCTACCCCACGGTGGGCGCCAATTAGAAGATGCTTTTTCCATACCCCAATACCTCATATTTATACTTGTTGTATGAGGTATTCTGGTATTGAATTTAAACGTAATTTAGTTATTATTAATGATCGAGTATTAAATCTTAAAAAACAAACAGAAATGTTATCAGATATGATTATAGAGAATGACAATTTATGTGGGCGGTAGTTTTTAATAGTTAAATTAGGTCCCCTAATTGGACCTTTCCTGATGGGTGCAATTTTTTGGTCGTAAGTGGATTACTTTTCACACCTCCATAATTATATTTTGGGCCTAAAATACACCCCCTGGACCAATACGTATCAGCACACAACCACCTCAGACAAAGCACACAAGCACTAGCGAAAGAAACAAGCACTTCAATGTAAACTCGGGTGAGCATTTATGAAGGAAAATTGAAAAGATTTTGAATGTGGACAACACTGCAATGAATGCACTGCCCATGGCTTTAGTGACTTTACGAATCTTTGAGACGAACAACTATGTATGCCATGTAGATGGCTTAGTCATGCCTTAATGAATCTCTGCATGCGTCTTAAAAATTGCACAGTGAAAGTAAGAGCCAAAGTGTCATTGCAATGCATGTGACATGGCTTCCTCGCCATTCTCTTCACTTGAGTGAGGAACATGCAGACTCCCTCTTCTACAAATCAAATGTGACCTTTCTTCACAAATCTACATGTATAAACACCTGTCTCAAATACGTAGAAACAAACACAATGTAAGCACTTTTCAGTAGACCAAAAGATATAGTTAGTAGTCATGGCACAACTATTTTTATTTAAGAGCATAGCAATCAAAGCGTCACCACTCGATTGTGACTTGACTCACTTGGTCTCCGCCACGAGACAGTTAATGTCACCTGTAAGAGGTTCAACAAATTTGACTATGATGAACTCTTAATGATACAATCTTAAGAAAGTGAAATGATTTAGCCTCACATAACTGACTTTTAAAGTGATGTTCAAGAATATAATGACTCTCTCCACCAAAATGTTTCCCTTGTATTAATTATATTTTAAGTTCTACAAATTAATAACTATTTAAATTCTCTAACTTAATAATTAAATATTAATTTCTTTAATGAACATTAAAATACTTGTTTATATGCGATCTTGTAGGTTCAAGACTAAATGAGTAACATATTAACTTAATTAATATATTCATCAAGGCAAGAAATTAATATTCAAATATCAAGAAGTAATATTATTTTACTTTCGAGAATCATCATAAAAAAACTTTCATCATCTTTTACAACTCTAAAATTGTATAAATATTAGACTCTAATTAATTAACTTATCATGAATGAAAACAAATTTTCCTTAATTTAATTTAAATATTTAATTATATCCAATATTCATAAATATAACAAATACCTTTTTAATTAATATGATAACTCATGTCAAAGTAAAAATTTATTTTGTTTTATAAAAATTCTCATTAATATTGTTAGATCGAACCTTTGTTATTGGATGAAAACTATAACTATTGGTTAAAGTGTAATTCTTTTATTACGTCATGATTCAACTGAGAGATAATCATTGATACTACCAACATTAAATATTATAAGACAACATTAATCATTAAAAAAATATTATTTGACTCAATTCAATGAACAATCATGGGCTTATAATCTATATATGTAACTTAATAATTGAGGTCTACTAATATTCATTCAATGATTATTATTATACTGATATTTAGTTGTCTATGATATTATTTTTTTATAATAATCCTTCAATTAAAAAGTTATTTAAATTTAAATTATAAAAAACTTATTTTTCATTATCATCATAACAAATCTTAAATTATAATTTATAATTTTATCAAAATAATATTATATCAAATAATATAAATATAATAAAAAATAGTATTTTGTTGTAAAAATAAAACTGATTACATGGCAATTATTATTTGGACATACATTTGTCTTCAACACTATCAACCAATTCCCATATTCTTTTCTTATTTTTCATCTCTAAAAAAGATTTGGATCTAGAATTATCATAGAATTTTATTTCCAACTTATTCTCAAATTCAAAATTAATTACTAAAATTGAAAGAAAACTAACTCAAACATGTCGTCATTATTCTTCAGAACTAGAATAGATATAGACGTAATTAGTAATTATAATAAAACTAATTATAAATTAACGGAATTTGAAAAAAAAATGCACTCATCATATAAGGCCTTATCGAAATTGAGACGTGACTGGGTTCATGTCAAATAGTACCGTGCAATAAACTTCACATATTTATGGTTTAGCCACATAACAATTGATGAACGAACTAAAATTTTATTTAAATCTAAAAAAAGCGAATTGCATTCCTATGGAACCTATACCAAAGAAAAATTAAATTTATTCTGTCAAAGTTACTTTACAATGATAAAAAGAGTCTTTAAATATCACTTTTTAGCATTGATTAAACAATGATTAGTGGAAAATTAATCAAGACATTAGTGTGTCCGCATTCATAAATGAGTCATTAACTTATATTATTATTATTATTATCATTATTTATAGTGATGTAATTCTTTCACTATACAGAAATTGTATTAAATTAGATTTTTTCTAGAAAAATCAAAACTAAAAAATACAAAACACTTGATTAATTTTAAAGTAGTGGCTATGTGACTTCTAGATTGATTTATAGTTTTCATTCTTGATAAAAATTACATGATATATTATATATGATTATATAAGTTTGATTTATAGTATTCATTCATTATTGGTACAAAATATCTACTAATTTTATGAAAAATTAATATCCCTATAACCATATCTATGGACATAAAATAGACAAGAATAGTGATGGTCGACCTTTCACTATGTACAGTCAATTAAATTAATAGTGTGTTCCTTTTATTTTATTTACTAATTCTATGGTGAAACAATATATGTTTGTTGGCTTTTACATGCATGTGGACATGTATATATTATTAAGATTATGATAATCTATATGATCTCGACAAAGAGGATAAAGCTTATGCCTTTCCCTCTTTTGGGGCACGTAAATTGAAATCCACTTTCTTCGCAATATTATACAATTGCTCTTTTGGAATTGTTTAGCATATGTTCCATTCTATACCTAACATGCTTAAACACTCACACAAATTATATTAAAATTTCATTAGTATGCGAATCGATGCTTAGGTTATTACTATTTTCGAATCATTCACCGTGTTATGCTTGAGACAAAAAAAAAAGTTTAAATTATCATTGTCATTCTAAAGAACATGCACGTAAATAGTGGGAATATCACCAGCTTCCTCTTTAATTACATTATATATATAAAAATAAATAAAAAAGTGTGACGTAACACGATTTCATTCTTATAAATGTATGTTATGTTGACTTTTTATTTATTTAGTTCAAGGCGTGATTTTAATTAATATAATAAAAACAATCAATTAACTATTGGAGAGTTTATAATTTGATAATCCTGTTCTTTTAATATTTCCATTTATAAAAATATTCACTAAATTAAACTAAGCTCTTGTACACGTAAGAAATATTCATCTTATGAACCTTGTGCTGGAAATCTAGTACATCCATCTTTGATGATTATCGTAATCAATAAAGGTAAACTTTTAATATGAATATTAAACTGTGGTAAATAACGAATCTAATTCCGATTAACTTTTTTTTTTCTTCCTCATTACTATAAATTAAAATACAAATTTTACAAGAATTAATCATAAGCTAGATGTTTTATGTATTATCATTCAATTATAATTTGTCAGGTATAATAAAATCATTCATTTTCTGTAAAAAATAATTTTAAAATTATATATTTTAAAATATTGTTGAATTGATTGACCGTATAAAATTTGGAGAGATGATACGTTGACACCTTATTTACTTTCATTTGATACTAAAAATAATATTATTTTATTAAAATATAATAATTTATTATAAAAATCAGGAGTGAAACAGTGTAATTTTGATACATTGGTGTCAAAGTAGATTTATTCTAAATTTTTTTATATCCACGGTACACCGAAATTAAATTGATTTTGTAATTGAGTCTCAAAAGTAGAATGATTAAGAGGAATTACTAATTATTCCCAAAACCTTTTACTAAAGGACGGTTTCAAAAAATTATTTTAACGACCATATTTCCTGGTTGAGTAAATAACTTAAATTAGTCGTTATCACAAAAATTACTAACTGAAATTATATGATAGTGAAAATTTTAGTTGTAAAGTAGTGAGTAATTGATTTTTCATTTCATGTTAAATAGTCAGCGAATTATTTGTTACTAATTCGCCGTTTGGTCACCTTAAATATAAGAATCAATTCAGCAATCGAAAATTAGTTTTAATTTCAATCGTTAATTTGATAGCATAAATAAAAGAATGTTGTGATTGATTATTTCGTTTGCTAGTGAGTCAACTTTTTATTTAAATTTAAATATGTTTTTGTCACTAAATAAGTGGTAAAATTTATGAAGATCTTTTTATTGTTAAATTATAATTTTGTTCTATAATGATCACTAATCTTCTGTGAACAGGAAAACAAATTTAATTTATTGTATTTACAATATTTTTGACCTATTTATAAACAATAGTTTGTTCTAGTTATATATGCTGAAATATCATGTTAAATAATAATACATAATCTAATAAAGAGTAGTATAAATATTTAAAATACAATATATATATATATATATGATAACATTTATTTTTTTATTATATTTCTTTAATTTATTATGTTTTTGTTAATAATTAATTACTTGAGTCTTACAATGGAAAGTTATCCTTAAGCGAACAAAAAACATTAAATTCAGAGGAAAATGATTGAAACCCACGAAGGAGGATGCATAGAAGAGAAGATTGATGCATCGAAGCCACACCTGGCACCATTAGAGTTGAGTTTGGCACAAGTTAGACCTTGGGCTGTTACAAGGAGAGCTAAGTCCAACGCCATTGAGGTTGGGTTGGGCACGATGTGAATTTTTCATTTAATGAATACCTATCTTAGAGTGTAGACATGTAAAGCCAGAAGAGAAAAAGAATCATTTTTAAAAGCAACTTTAGGGTTCTTTGGTGTAATCATTTTCTTCTTCCACTGTTAATCTTATATGTTTAAGGATCTTATGACTATGAGAAACTAAACTCATTATTTTTTAGGACTAGATGTAACCTACCAAACTTTGTTGTAATCACTATTGGTTTTATATATATGTTTTTTTCCTTTTAATGTTAGTATTTTAATTTTGTGTTTAATACTTGTTGTATTGATTCTTAGGATATTGGAAAGTATAATTTGTAATCATAATCATAATTAAAATACCTAATGAAAGCTTGTATCTAGGAATAGAGCATGATTCATCCATTGTCTTAAATCTTTGTGACCAAAGCAAGACTTTTCTATGTAATTGATCAGAGAATTGATGGTTACCAGGGAAGCTTAAGCTCATTCATCTAAAGAATTAGGGTTTGGATATTATTGTTGATTGACATTGACATTTGAAAGGTAAGAAGGTAATTATTTTTATACATGAGTGAGATATGGTCAAGTCTAATCCTAACAATATTTATGTCATCAATCCTTAACATTTTTTGCAATCCAAGATTTGACAAAAATCTATAAAAGTATTTAATTTGTCTTTCCACAATTTATTTTCTCTCGTAAATACTCAAACTATGGATTTTTCCTTTTGCCTAATTTTATTATAATTATAATTATTGTTTTGTATTGCCCAAGTCCTAATATTTATTACTTACTATATTTGTGACTGATGCACTTGTCGTTGGAAGCGAAAAATTCAAGTGTCCTCTCTTTCCATCCTTTGTCATTCGTTCAACATTTAATTTATTAATAGTCTCACATGTTTCCTTTATTTGATGAACCACTGGAGCTTGACTGGTAGTAGAGTGAAGACCTATAGAACTATTACATTTTTTTATCAATGCACCAAGTTCAATTTCATACATATTCCTTTTTTATTTTCACCTCCTACAACAAAAAAATATATATATTTCATTGCCATCAATGGAGACAATAAGGAGTTCGTGAAGACGAGCCTGTGATGTTGTTGAGATTCTTTTCGACATTGCTTATATTTCTCCTAAAAATGAAGTCAAATATAATTCTTGTGAAGAAAACATATAACAATTATTAAATTATAACTTAAAACAAAGGTTAAACATAATGCAAGCTCACAGGTTTTATCATTGACCCATTCCCGGTCTTTAAACTCCTTAGCCTACATATGTTTAAACATAAGATAAAATTCAGTACCTTAAGTTTAATAAGTTATATTTAAATTAAATATACAAAATATAATTTAGAACCATCACAGTAAGTTGAGGCTCCCTTCTTAATACCCTAATTTGCCTTGGCAATGACACTCTTGTTTTGGAATTGTGTAGAACTCCAATGTAAGTCCAAGGTTGCTTAAACACTTTGTGGAATCCAGGTCCTTTTATCCTAACCATTCCTAACTTTATTCATCACGTTTTTTAAAATATGTCACTCTCTCTAAATGTGTTCCTACTCATATTCATGATTTATGTTTGTTTGATTCAGTAATTGCATATTTATTTCTTCTCACCCACCATACATGAATAAGAGAATAAAAAATGTAGTATGGATCAACATGTAGCACTACTAGAAGTTGTGGAAGCTTATAATCTCAGTATGGAATCTCATATTCAACTTCACTTACTATATCATTAGTGATTCTACTGAGACCTTTTGTCTTAATTATACCCAACCAAGGTGTGCCACTAGATATTGTTTAATAAACTTGCTCTACTTGTACAAATATGAATGGATCATATACTTTATTATATCTCCATTATTGCTTTACTTGAACTATTCCTTACATATTATTTACTTTGGTTTCTATTTTGAGAGTATTATCAAACCATTCACACTGAAAGAGAACTAAATTAATCATTAGCAAGTCAATATACTCCAATTGAATAATATAAGATAATATTTTATAGAAATATAACTCTAATTAACTATTGATTCCTGATACATAAACAAACATAGTTAGAGGAATTCAAGCCTTTACTTTAAATAATAATGTAGAATTTGTATCAATTGATAACACATAAAGGCTATGATTAAAATTTTGTCTTAAGACCTTGAACCAATTTAACTAATAATGTTCTTAAATATTATTTACTGGATTTAGAGTCTAAATAAGAGATTATACATTGTATGAGAGAAAACAAGATTTAAATAACAAATGAGTTATAAACCAACATATTGTTTGAACATATAGTAAAATAAGATGAAATTTCTTCCTCGGACAAACTTAAAGAAATATTTCTTCCTCGGTCAAACTTAAAGAAATATTTCTTCCTCAAACAAAATTATTTCTAAAAGATTTTTGTATGATTGGTTTGATATCATAGTGTAGCCTTTACCAGTTCTCAAAGGTTAAGTTTTATGAGAAGAAATTGAACCTTCAAACCACTATTATTTTTGTTTTCTAATACGACATACACATAATAGAACATAACAAAAAGAACAGACAAAATTAGAAAATCTAGATTCATATTACAAAGGCAAGGAATATTATACTAACTCTTCAAAAAATTGAGTTGGACAAGAAAACAAGTGGCATAACTGGGACAAAAGAAACAAAGATATTGAATCTGTCATGCTCCTTTTTAATAATATAAGAGAATTACTACAAGTTTTGACAAGTCATTACTTGAATTTGCATGTCATATCCAGTCACAATATTTCCCATATTATGAAGAGCAGGAACAAGTACCAAGGGAGATTGGTTCTTAAAAAGTATTCATAAAGTATTAAGGCACAATTAACACAATAGAATTCATTTAAACAAGTGTATTAGAACTAATGCTCAGATGAGTAGCTACACCAATGTAAGACAAACTTTAACTACTAATTTTTGCATAACATAATTAAATATTAAAACATAAATTAAGAAACGCTAACTTTAATACAAGCAATTTCACTAAATGATACATATTTTAGCTACCTGATAAGGCAAAGCCACACAAGCATAAATTGGAGGTAGTGATTCTAGTACCTATCCATGAACATCGATTGGTGAAGCTATGTGACACCATGACTATTATATAAATATTTGTTATTTAATTAGAAATTGGGAGTATATTTTTTTGTGTAGTAAGATTTTCTTAGAGAGAACAATAATCATGATATAATCTCATAAATGTAAATCTATGTCAACATTTTACATCCTTGTAATTATTCGTAATATATTACAAATATAGATAAGATTTGCACAATAATATGACTTCTACATCAGAATAGAAGACTATTTATATATTTTACATATTCTAAATATATTAGAGTTAGATTCTCCATGAGTTAACATTCTAGTGAAATTTTCAAAAAGAATTTATGAACAACTTTTAGTGAGTAGGTTCTGCTTCTATTTGTACAACAAATACATAGGAAAAAAACATGGAAAGGAGTGAGGTCTTTTATAAGCCTTAAATATCAATCTTAATAAACTTAACAAACAACACAAATAATGAGGGTCTATGACTTGATCTACAACCACAAACAATGGAGACCTATGACTTTACCTACAACTCCAATAATTAATCTCAATTTATCAGACATATGGATCCATATACCACTTTTGATGATCCACCCTAAACACCAAAATTTACTTGGAAAGTAATTAGGTAGTTGAGTATTTCTTATAAAATTGGTACAAATAATAATTATTTTTCTCGAGAATTCTGGTTATCTACCAATAAAAGAGACATATACTGACTACTTAACCTTAGCTATGTTGAGCTGACATTCGATAATACCAAGTTTGGCCTGTGATATAACCTAGTCCATGACACTATTCTGAACTATCCAGATATTCACCTACTTGGAAATACTTCCTTAGACCTCACCATGGTCTTTGCCTCTCATCTCGCAATATTCTAAATTGTGACTTCCTAAATACAAACATTCACACATTAACATAGTTTCAACTCTTTGAAACCGAAGACTCTTTCATAACATACATACCCTTTACACTTTTAAGATTCACATAACATAATGACCATCTGGATATATCATATTTATCTTAATTAATAATGTGTACACATCATCCAAACAGATACAACGAGTAAAATAATATTAGAGCATATAAGTACTTTTCTTTTATCCAAGTTCATCAAAAGTACTTACTTTTACTTTATATGTATTTCTTTTAATTATATATAAAAATGATATTCAAAATATAAAAAATAAAATAAGAATTAAGACGAGAACTTTAAATAAATATAATTTTGATAAACTAAAGATAACTTAAACAATATAATTATAAATTACATAAAAAGGATCAGTGTGTAGTTGGAGATAAATAAATGACACAAATAAATAAAGGGGACTAATTTGTAACTATAGATAAAATAAATAATATAAATAATAAATAAATAAATAAATAAGACCAATTCATATATGAAAATAAAATAAATAGGATCAATGCGTAATTGAAGATAAATAAAATAAAATAAATAGGATCAGTACGTAATGAAGATAAATAAAATAAGATAAATAGGATTGGCGTGTAACTAAAGATAAATATATGTAACTCGAGAGAAAAAAAATACATAAATAAACAAATAAATAGGATTAGTACATACATAAATAGAGATAAATTAAATAATAGAAATAGAAAACAAAAAGAAATTAATATAATATATAGTTAAAAATAAATAAAAGGTTCATAAAACACAAATAAATTTATTAAGATGAATATAAAAGGAGTTTAACTTCACTCTCTGCTTACCTTTAAATTAATTTTATAGACATATCAAAAGTATAGCTATAAATTTTCTAGAAGATTCAAAATGTCACTTGTTCTAAATCCCATTTATCAATTTCTCTTTCTTTTTCTCTCTCTCTCTTTCTCTCTCCCTCTTTTCTCTCTTTCTCTCTTCCTCCTTTTTCCTTTCTATCTCTTTCTCTTCCTTCCTTCTCTCTCCTTCCTCTTACTTCTTGTTCTCCCTCATCTCTCTTTTCACTTCTACACTCCTTACAACACACACACACACACTTTGTTTTCTAACATTCAAAATTTATTTAGAATACAAAGTAATTTTGACATGAAAATTTAATCACATGAAAATTTAATCACATGAATTAAAGCATAGGATATTCTAACTCTTATTTTCAAGATAAATAAATAGTAGAGATATTACAAGCTAAGTTACAGTGAGTCATTATCTGGTTGTAGTGGACAGAGAGTTAGAATGGAGTGTCAGGGATGACTATCAAGGTGGCCAAAGGGTGTGAGAATGAGATATTGAGACGGTTCACTGCAATTACATTTGAGAACAACATGATGGAAGTGGGGGATTCCACATGACCGTCAAAAGGAGTGAGAGATTTTAATAAGTGATAGAGAGAAAGATTATAGTGAGTGAGGGAGTTAGGATTTTTAGTGAGTGATAGAATTTTCAAGTGTAAAGAGTTTTATGAGAGAGAAATTAATACTTTAAAACATATTTAGTCACCAACACATATTTTGTCACTAAAAAACACATAATTTGGTACAAATTCGAGAAATTAACACTTTCTTTTAGTGAAGAAAATGGAATTTGTTTATGAAATGACAATTTTTTCATTGAAGACAACACTTTCCTTTTAGCTTATATAACCACTGATTTAGAGACAAAAATTTAGCTACTAAAATTATTGCTCACTATTTCATCCTATAATCAAATTAATGTCACTACAAATTTATTTCGTTGCTATTTTTGCTGCTAAATTGTGATAAATGTCATTTAGTAGCTATTTTTACTATAGCTTGTAACTTATTTTAGTCACTAAATTTGGTTGCTAAATAGCTTATTTCTTATAGTGTTAAGTTAAATTCAATTCTTGCATATAGGGTTCTTTCACATATATGCATGAAACACCTAAAGATACTCTATGTTAACCTAATATCTTTTATGCGACGAATGAACTGTTGAAAAGTCTTACATACTCTACCTTAAGTCTTAAAGTGTGAGTTACATATACATATCTGTTGGATAGCTTCTCTTAATACCAATTGAATTTAAATTCAAATTTAAAATGGTATCAAGGTTTATAGCTCATCTTGGTAATTGTCTGGTTTAATAAGCTCGCCTAGTTCAATAAAGATTTATATGTTTCCTGTCCTCTCCAATAACCTTTCCAACTTCTGGTGTTTGATATTTTTTCTCATATCATGTAACTTTTGTGCTTTTAGCCAAGAAAACTTGAGAAACTTAGGACCATTGATGTCTTTCTTGCTCATTTCGTATAGAAAAATACTCACCTACTTTTAGTTTCCAAAGAACCATATTTCCAAATGTTCTGTTTCAGATACAGGCTCTACTCGAGGTCGTCTACCAGTGGTTCTCGTAAGTCTTGATCTTTTCTTTAAAACTATGGAAGTGGACATTTGGAGATTTCAACTATAGAGGGATTATGTGTATGAAATGCACAATGAATCCAGTGATAGAATGTATGATAAATGTGGCTTTTAATGTAAATTTAACGCAAGTAAATTGGGTTTTAGAATATTGTTGGTTACAGTCCATTGATTATGCAGTTGATAAATTGTGTAGTTGTGTGGGATTTGGGAAATTGCAAAGTTAATTTTCAGTTTGAAAAAAGACTACACCATATTGAGAAAGGGATTGGTCAACATGCAAAATTACCTTTTGACTCCTAAATGCATAGTGACACACATGAACAAGCACAAATATTTTCATACATCGTATAAATTTTGTGACAGTTACAAACAACCAAATTTAGTGCATTGAATTCGAAAGCAACCCATTACAAGAAAATGATAACTTACTCTTCTTCTTTGAATTCAGGTGCATACCACATCAAATTAGGGAAAGAATGCATTTGATTAACAAAATGAACAACAGTCTAACTAAGTTCATATCTGAACAATTTCAATTAATTGATATATACTTATGATTGTCCTATATTTTTATAAGACTAAGACATTTAAGACTTAAGTTATTCATGAATAATTCAGGATACCTAGTTCAATTGTCATAAAATTAAATCTACCTTTTGTGAGTGCTTTTCTAGATAGATCATCTAATTGATTTGCAATTTCAAAGAATTTTATCTCAGTGTTACTATTATTAGTGTGATCCTTAATAAAGTCATGTCTAATCTCAATGTGCTTTGTCCTAGAATGTTGAATTGACTTTTTAGTTAGATTTATAGCACTTGTATTGTCACACATCAATGGTACCTTTGACAATTGAAGGTCATAGTCACTTAATTGATGCTTTACCCATAGGATTTAAGCACAACAACTTCCAACTACAATGTATTCAACTTTAGCATTAGATAATGCAACACAAGTTTGGTTTTAGTTATGGAATGTTCCACTCATGCGCTTTCTGTCAAGTTTACATCTTGCAAAATCTGAATTTGAATAACCAATTAAACTCAATGAAAGTCCACCTGGATACCATAGTTCAACATCTGTTGTTCCTTTCATATATTTCAAGATTCTCTTTGTTGCATTGTAGTGTGATTTCTTTGGATTGGACTAAAACCTAGTACACATACAAACACTTAACATTTTAGGTCTACTTGCAATTAAATATAATAAAGATCCAATTAATCCTTTATATTTTTGTTTGATCTACTACAACTTCCTTTTTCATCCAAATCCATGTAGAAGCTTGTTGAGATTGTTGTGGTAACTCTTTTTGCATTTATCCATGTCAAAAATTTTCAATAAGTCTTTGTAGTATTTTGATTGGCTAAGAAATGTTCCATTTAATTTCTTGACTTGTAGACCTAAGAATAAGTTAAACTCACCCATCATTGATATTTCAAATTCTCCCTGCATTGTTGAAATAAAGACTTGGCATAAGTTTTCATTAGTAGATCCAAATATTATGTCATCTACATAAACTTAAACTAAAATAATACCAGTTCCAACTTTCTTAATGAAAAGAGTCTTGTTAATTTTCCCTCTCTCATAGTTCTGACTAATTCTTCTAAGGACCTATTCTTTCTTTCAACAACACCATTCTGTTGTGGTGTCCTAGTTGTTCAAAAATTATGTTTAATTCCATGTTTTTCACAAAACTGATCCAATTTTTCATTTTGAAATTCCCCTCCATGATCACTTTTAATTACACATATGTTATAATTATTTTCATTTTGTAAGACATTAGCAAGTTTTTTAAAAGTTATCAATGTATCATTCTTAATTATTATGAATAGGGTCCATGTATACCTAGAGTAGTCATTTACTATGATAAGCCAATAATAATTCTCACCAATGCCCATGGTTCAAAAGGGACCAAATATATCAATGTGTAGTAGTTCCAAAGGTCTGGTTTTTGAAACAAAATTTTTTAGTTCAAAAGAGCTTTTAACTTGTTTTCCTTTTTGACATACTTCACAAATTTTATCCTTTTCGAACTTCAGTTTTGAAAGACCGTCAACCAAATTTTTGGAAACTAATTTATTTAAATGAATCATGTGAATGTGTATAATTTGTCTATGCTACAACCATGATTCATCGCTTTTTGACAATAAGCAATCTACATTTGATTCAATGTAGCGGATTTCCAACATGTACACATTATTAACCATTTTACCATTGGCAAAACTTTTTTGGTTGTTGCATCACAAATCAAGTATAAATTTGGTTCAAATGTGACTTTGTATCCCTTGTCTAGCTAATACTCAATAAAGTATGCTACAAACCTTTCACAAGTAAGACATCTTTGATCATCATAGAATCTTGATCTCCTACATCACCTCTACTGAGTATCCTTCCTTTGTTATTGTCACCATGAGTGATAAATCCTTTATGTATTGAAGCCATATTAATAAATTTTGAAGCATCCCAGTCGTATGCTTTGAATAGTCACTGACTAAGTACCATAGTTGCTTATTGGTTGTCGAAGATCCCTACAAAACATATCCAAGTAGTAGGAATTGGTCCCCTCATTAATTTGGGTTTAGAGTTGTTAATAGTACCTTTAAGTACCCATCTAACAAGGTCATTTGGAAAATCATATTTTTTAATTCTACACTTCCTAACAATATATCTCTTTCTCATACAATAGTAACATGAAACAAATGGTGAAGATTGCATGTTGCTATGACCAAAAAAGTTTTTAAAATATTTCACTTTCCTTTGAAAAACAAGTTTATAGCCTAAGTCAACTTTAAACACGGTTTTGAGATCCAAATAAAGCATTTAGATTTGTTGTGTCCCTTGAAAATTTTGCCACAATTTTTATGAGATATTTGATCTTTTCTTGCAACACTTCACAATTTTCACAACTGGTTGACTTACTTGTCTTAGCACAGTTACATGAAGAATTTTTATAAATGATTTCAAGATTTTCAAAATCAATTTTAGCAATTTTTAGTTTTTCTTCTAATGTGTTAACTCTGTTTTCCAACCAATTATTTAATCCCTTTAATCTATTGTTTGATAGGGCTAATTTGTTAGGTTATTCATGTGTTTCCTTAAATACTTCTAGCAAAGGGCTATAATTTTCACAATTCAGGGTAGTGCTAGAACTTACACTACTAGTTGCTAATTCATGTCCAACCATGAGACACATATTTTCTTCTTCATTCCCCCTTGAAGAGTAGCTAGATGATATATCATCCTTGTCTTGCCAACCAATGTATGCTCTCCTTGTTCTTCCTCCTTTACCATTCTTTTTGTTAGCTCATTTCTCTTTGTTTGAGATGTTAGAACATTCTATCTTTATGTGGCACTGTTTACCACATCCAAAGCATGTAAAGTTAAAGGAGCCAAATTCAGACTTTCTATTATACTTTTTAGTTGGTTGAATCTCGTCCTTTCCTTTCCTTTTGAGAAATTTACTAAACTTTATGGTTAACAAATTCAAAGTCTCTGTGTCACTGCATTCACTTGTACATCTCAACTATTTTAAACCTTCTGAACATATGTTCTGAGAGCAATTCCTTTTGACTTTCTCTCAACACTTTCTTGCTCCTTCAATCTATTCATCCCCAACTTATGCTCCACGAGCTTTCCAAACAACACAACAACGGTCAATGTAGTGAGGTCTCTGGCTTCTGAAATATTAGTAACTTTTGGCTACCAACTCTTATCCAAACACTTCATAATTTTTATGTTGAGCTCCTCTTTATTAAACATTTTCCCCAAACCAATTAGGTGGTTCACTATATGCGTGAATATGTTAAGCAAATCAACAATAGTTTTACCCTGGCATTTTCCACATTAGATGTGCCTTCATGTGGGATAATGTGTGACTTCTAGAATAACCCACATCTCTTTAGTCGAGAAACACTATGAAATCCTGAAAAACTCATCAACACTGCAAGAATTATCGTTACCGACAGATTTTAGTGACAAATCAATTGGTGGTAAATATACCGACAAATTTTACCAATGGATTAAATTCATCAGAAATTACCGATAAATTTACCGACGAATAATTTAGTGGTCAATTTACCGATGAATAATTATAATAATAATAATAAAAAAAATAATAATAATAGTTGTAATAATAATAATCATCATCATAATAGAATAACAACAATCATAATATGATAGAAAAGCTTCTTTGATATAATGGTTATTGGTTTTGTCATATTATTCATATAGCATGGATCGAGTCCCTCCTGCAGCTGATTCTCAATAACATTAATAAAAATTTAATAATATTAGAAATAAAAATGATAGTAATAATAATAGTAGTAGTAATAAAAATAATATTCGTAATATTTATTTATTGTTTCTTTGACAAATTTTTTGTCGGTAATTGTTCATGACAATCGTTAGTAATTATTGACAGATTAAATATTTTCGAAAATAAATTTATCAATAAGCATTTTGCTGACAGATTTCGCTCGTCGATAATTTACAATTTTCCATCTTTCTTGTAGTTCAAGATTTAAAGCAAATGTTATTATGTTCTTAACCTTGCAATCATATTGAGCTTTTTTATTTTCTACATCAGACCATGGCTTTTCCACAATTTCATCATTCACAACATGCTTAGGAACACAAGGACCATTTTACTATAGCACCCCGAATACCATGGTAAATTTACTGAATAAAATCCTCATTCTTACTCTCCAAAGCTGGTAATTCAACCAATCAAACATTAACAACCTATTAATTGAGGCTTCTTTAATAAATAACAGTTTGTTCTTAGTTGTTATCATGAAATATGTCACAACTACATTAATAAAAGAATAAAAAGGACAAAGAGCTGGAGGATGAATCAAAAGCTTTCCAAAAGATTGGGTCCATCTCACCCTGTTTGGGCTTTTAATTAGCTGCTCGGGCCCAAATGCAAACCTAAAGAAATAACTTTGGAGAAAATAGAGCATCAAGGAAAAGTCCTCTAAATTGTATAAATTGTTTAGAATAATTTGGGTCTTGTATTTTTGGGCCATGTGCATATTCCCTCTTATTACAACCATGAACTTATGGATAAACTCCCCAAACTACATCAAAACAACTTGAGCATAGAGGAACATAGGCAGAAAATGGAGCTTTATATGATGAGGGCTAGTATAAGAGAGGAGAAATCCGTAACTATTGCTAGGTTCTTAAGTTGACTAAGTTTAGATATTAGAGATAGAGTTGAGTTGCTACTTTATAGAGACTTGAATGATTTAGTTCAAATATGCATTAAGGTAGAACAACAACTAATGAGAAAATCTTATACAAGGAAAGAAAAAGTTCAATCTAAAGAAGATACATGGAAGGTAGATAACTCTATAGATAAGCCAAGAATAGAACCTCCTAAGGCCCAATGCCCATCAATGAGAACCATTCTTCTCAAGGGCAAAGGCATAAATAACAATAAGGATGAGACTGCCATTACTAGGGAGAGTGGTGAGTATCAAAGTCAGAATTGTGAGGATACTTACCCTTATTATGGAGAACTTCTTCTGATGATAAATTCTAATTAGCTAGGTACTACCTATAGAGAGAATATTTTCAAAACAAACTGTCAAATCTTTAACAAAAATTGTTCTCTCGTTGTGGATAGTGGATCATGCTACAATTTTTGTAGTATCTGGTTGATTAAATTGTTGAAACTTAATACAGAAGTCCATCCACAACCTTATAAACTTTCTTGGATTCAAAATGATGGAAATTTGATTGAGTAAATAAGTGAAAATCAAGATATCTATGGGACATTATTCTGATAATGTTTTATGTGATTTAGTTCCCTTAGAAGCTTGTGATATTTTGATAGGATAATCCTGGAATTTTGAACATAACATCGTTTACCATATGGTCCTACTAATATAATCACTTTCACTCATCATCATAATAAGTTTATAATAAGTTCTTTAACACCTTCACAAGTGGTAGAAAACCAATTACAAACAAAACAGAGAATAAAGAATCAAATAAAATTAGAAAAAAAAATGTCTAGCTCAATTAGATAAAGAACTTAAAGATATGGAGTTTAGTCATGAAAATTAAATAGAAATATTGAAAAAGAAAATAGAAAGAGAAAAGAACTGCTCTAAAATAGGCACACATTTATCTTCTTTAGAAGAATATTTAGAGGAGTTATTGACAAGAAATCTTTGTCTGGAGGTGAACTCGACAATGCAATAAACTCCTCCTACACAGAAGATCTTTGTGAGGAATTGTGTAAAAAAAAAATATGTCTAAGGCTGAATTAGACAATGACACAAAATCCTCACTCATAAAAAAACCTTGTGATGTGTTGCTTGTAGTTTAACAACAAGATCAAAATATTAAGCAAATTCATAAGGAACAAACAAAGAAAAACACAATAAACAATGAAAGTGCTTCTTAGGTCAGAAATCATTGTCCATCATTTAGTAAGGAGTACCTTGACTTTGGAAGTTTGTTTCTTGTGAATTTTACTTTCATTCTTAAATGTTTTGTATATATGTCATCTGTTTTACTATTTTTATGTTTTTGCATAATGATGTTTGACCCGGAAAGGTAACATAAATAAATAAATAATAATAAAACTTCTGTTCATAACACTCTGTTATATCTTAAGACACAAAGTCTTTAAGTAAATTTCCACCTTAATAGAGATTTCCAGAGACTATGTCATGAACTTCAAAAGATCTGGAAGTGATGACATATGAGGAGTTCATTGAAATCCTCACAATTCAAAACTAGTACTACTTCATTATGCTTAGAGAATAAAGGGAAATAATCCGACTCTCAAGGTTTACAAGTGCAAAAAAGGTACTCCAACAAAGACTTACAACAAGGCTATACGCGATGAACAAGACCATTCAAAATCAAATTATAATAAAGAATTGTCTTTCGTAACAAACAAATTCAAACACATGTCGAAGAAACATGAAAAATATAATAAAAAAAGGAAGTTCAAAACCAGTAGGTTGAAGAAACATGAAAAATATAATAAGAAAGGAAGTTCAAAACCTGTAGATCCTATACTTTAAGACCTGTAGAGTTGCAACAAGGTCAAAGATAAATCATCAAATAGTTGCAGCCTTTAGTAAAATAAAGTTATATCAAATGGTTGTAAAAACTCTATTTTTTAATAGTCTAATCAAAGAAGTTTATGTAAAACAACTTTTTGTTTTAGATTTTTACTTCTTCTAATCATACTTTTAAATTAGACAATGATTTTTATGATTTAAACAAGTTACTGGAACTTGGTAGGAGCATTTAAATACATTTCTTATTGAAAATGGTTTTTCACAAGATACTATATTCTTTCACAAAAAATTATTATGATAATTTTATAATTGTTTAAATTTATGTTATCCTCCTCTATAGTCACAACCATGGTTTGTTCAATAAATCATTTTCTATTGTGTCAGAAAAGGAGGAGAATTAAAGAGTCCAAAACATTTTTCTTTTTTTGTATTGTTAATTGCTTTAACATGCTTATATTATCTTGTATGTATGTAAACTGAATTTGTACTTAGAGATGTTTGTTAGTTTTTATACAACATAATCTTATGATGTGAACATTGGTTTTGTTAATCTCTAATAGTTTTTCTTATCTTAGGTTCATGTTCTTATTTTACTTTTATAAGTAAGCTTTCATATTTATATAATTTCATGGATTAAATTAAGTATCCAATAGAAAATATTCTTAAAATTCATATTGTTTTTACAAAGATAAATAAACCAAAATTTTGTTATTAATTTCTAACAATATCTATTCTAGACTTAGTGTTTTGAATAATTATGAGTTCTTCTTCTCCTAATTATCTAGTTCAAATAACTTCAATTTTCTCTTAAAAGAAAATATTTTCTTCTTAAAATCTTAAAAAAGATTAAACAAAAAAAAGTAAAATCATATTAAATTAAAATAGAAAACTAATAAAAAATAATCTAAAGTTACCTAAATATTAATATTCAATATCAAATATATATATATATATAACGTTTATCAATTAGTTATATAAAAACATTGATAAAAAATATCTATTAATTATATAAAGAGAGTTAAAAGATCATTTTCATAATGTATATGTTCCTCTCAAAATTCTCTTGACTTTGTTGAAATGTGGATTGTGATTTTATGCAACTTTATTACTGTAGACCTCAATGATTCTTCACTCCTTGGACAGTGAATCTCTATTTTGTTTGGGAATAAGTTTGGTTAAGTGTACACTAAGTTAATTATGTATACATCAATAAAGATTCTTCTCAATAATGTGAGTCTATTTTACAAAGTGCTTTCTGCAAAAACAATAATTCTTCTCAAAAATCACAATTTATATCCGATAAAAAGTTGAAACATAATTTTTACTAAAAAATAGGAATACAAACATTTGATGTACCTAAATAGTTAAAATGAAAGAAAACGATATCAAATATTAACTTTCATTATTAGTTCTTTTATATTATTTTCAGAATATAGATAATAATACAAAATCAATAAAAAAAAAATATGTTTGTAATATATATCCAGAACTGTGTCACTAGAACTAACTTTATTAAAGTATGATAGGTTATAGGTGGATGCTGTAAGTCATGATCATAAGAAAGACAGACTACAGAAAGTCCATGGTACTATCTTTCAGATATGGATGAATAAAAGATATAAAACTTTCTTTCCTTAACCATAAAACTTCTTTTCTGCATGTTATAAATTCACAAGAAAAAAAGATAAATGATATATTGCTAAAAAATTTATAATTATTTTAAATTTTACTTATTATATTTAAAACAATTGTATAGTATCAATAGCATTGTTTACATATGAACAAAACACATGAACTACAGCCTCAGGTTTATTTATAATAAAAAAGTTACTATTCCCTCTATTTCTTTTTAGTGTTTTTTAAGATATTTTAAAAAATTAATAAATGTAATAAAATTTATTTAATTTTGATAAAACATTTATACAATTTTCTATGTTACTTTTTTTATCTCTACATCATATTAGAAGTGAAAATTAATTAAAAATTAAGTTAAAAGTAAAATATCAATAATAAAAACTAATTAATTTCATCTTAAATTTTAAAAATAACAATAAAATAGAAATATATTTTTAATCACTACTGTTAAAAACAAACAAAGAAAAAGAATGAAGTTGATAATTTATCCTATATCAAATAATAATAATAAGAACAAGCATAACTTATTTTAGTGAAGGTTCTAAATATTTAGTATTAGATTTTGAATGAATAAATCATTCTTTGTTTGAAGTAAGATTAGCTCTGGTGAAAGAAGCATTATTAATCATTACTTTGTTTAACATTTAAAATTTATTCTTTCAAAAACATGTGATTATATTTGTCACAATCAATCATTATTATGTTTTCTTATCCAATCTCCACACAATCCAGCTATTCAGAATGAAAAGTTTTGCACGAAAATGTACGACATGGTTAATTCATAATTATAGCTAATGAGAACTTTTTATATAATGTTTAACTTTTAATTATAAATCACTTTTGTTATTAATATATATATATATATATTATATAATATGATATAAAAGAAAGTTAACTTATGACTAAAGAAATATTAAGATATAAATACTTCATTAAATTCAAATAACTTAATAAGTTATTTTATTGTTGAATGGTTTTTAACTTAGAAAAGAATATTGCTTGTTACCTTTGATAATTTATATTATTATTATTATTATTATTATTATTAATTAATTCAACCACGTCAACTAATGCATTTCAATCTCACCAAATTAAATGGATAAAATATTGTTATATGATTTCAAAAAAAATAATTCATAAATAATTTCTTAAACCACTTATTTTTGCGAATTGTAGTATAAGTCTCTACATATACATATCAAAATATGAAGATAAATAGTGCATGTATAAGAAAAAAAATTAAATGAAAAGTTTTTCAAAGTTACATGTAATACCCCATAAATATATAACTTTTATTTATACAGCCAAGATAACACTAACAGAGTCATGTACATCTTACAGTAATACATAGTTAACATACATCCAACTACATAATCATGCTACTTTTAAAATATGTTTACAAACTCATATACTAGTTTTTCAAAATAAAACACTATTTCTATCAAGACTCGAGAGCGTCTCAGATTTTCAAGTGAACTCGCCTGGGCGAAAAATACAGAAAAGCCAGTAATATAGTATCCACTACCTTAGAGCTATTATGCATGTCTTAGATGCTTAAATTGGGCAAAAAATCAACCCACATACACGATGAACGATCTATCCTAACACAGAATATATATTCAACAAATTAACGTACCATCAATTTTCACAGAACCACATCATACATGCAAGAACAGAAATCAATCAAAAAAATTAAATCCAATTTCAGACCTACAGAGACTTTTAACAGATGCATTTCACCAATCCTAAACCTATCAAACCCTAACCTACGATAACACCCAAGTCAGACAAAAATGCAGGTGAGCTTCCTTTATCTGAATCACAGCGGAAGTTCCCTCTAAGAACTCCCACCACCTAAGATCCTCAGGAACTTAACCTACATCAAAGAACCTCTGATCAACAATCAGACTCATACTGTAGGAAACCAAGCTCGCAGAGGCACCCTTTGATGACTCAAAGACCACATGCAAGCTTAGGCGGTAGAGAAATCAGAAAACCAAAAACTATTTCTAAGAGAAGAGGGCAAAAAATGAACTTACTCGGAAGTTTTGATCGGATAGACTTGTTCTGTTATCTGTCACGAGTTCAACGATAGGACTTTCCTCAAAAAACTAATGAAAGAAGAAGCCGAAGGCTTAAAGAGAAATTAGAAAAGAGAAAAAGTCAAAGGTTAGAGAAATGATGATTGAGTTGAAAATAAGACTTGACTAATAACTTTTTTCATAAATACTCATTTTCAATTTAATAATAAAATAATTAAGTACTCATGCTACTTTTATTTGGATAACAATTTTCTAAATTGTTACACCATGTTTTGAAAAAAAAAAAAACTGGATTTAGCTATGGCCAAAATCCAGGTAATGACTAAAGCAATTAGGAAGAGTTGAACCTAGGACTTTTGAGTGTTGAAGAGAGTCTTTGACCACTGCACCAAACAATCTATACGATAATATTATGATTATATTTATGATTATGATTATTAATATTATTAATAATAATATTATTATTATTTTCATTAATAATAATATTATTATTCTTATTATTATCATTTTTATTAAAAACGACAATAATAATATTAACAATAATATAAATAATATCAATAATAATATTAATAATATTGATAAAAACAATATTAATAAGATTCATAATAACAATAATAAATTAATAAAAATTAAAATACTAATATTATTAATAATATTAATACGGGTAATAAAAATAACATTAATAATAATATTATTAGAAATGAGAATATTAATGTTAATCTTAATAGTAATAACATTATTGATAATATTATTATTAACTATTATAATAATAATAATAATATCACAAATATTTTTAATATAAATGAAAATAATATAAAAAAATATTAATAATATTAAAACTATTTTTTATATAAATATAAATAATGTTGATAATAATATAGTAATATTAAAAATATTATTAATGTAAATATAAATAATATGAATAGAAGTATTAATAATATTCCATATATTAAAAAATATATAATAATAATGTTAATATAAATAGTAATAATAATAATAATGTTATCAATAACATTAATAATATTTTGTGTATAAATATTAATAATATTAAAAAATTAAAAAATATTAAAAATACGTTTAATAATTTGAAAAAAATATAATACAGATAATAATAATAATTATAATTTTAATAATATTATAACTAACCATATTAGAAATAATAATAAAAACAATAATATGAGCAATAATATTAATAATATTATTAATATTAATATTAATAATAATAATGATAATATTATTAATAATATCAATGATAATAATAATCTTAATAAAACTAATAATAATATTAATAATAATAATACAAATTTAATAATAATAATAATAATAATAATAATAATAAAAGTGTTAAAAATACCAATAATATTAGTCGTAATATTAATAATATCAATAAAAATATTAATATTGTTAATAATATTAATCTTTATTAATTTTATTATTAATAAATCAATATGAAAATTATTAATAAGAGATAATAGTAATTTTATCCATAAATATAAATTCTTAAGTATTACCCACGGACATATGTCCGTAGGTATTACCCACGACATAGATCAGTAGGTATTAACTACGGAAATAGTTCGTGGGTAATACTTACATACCAATATCCATGGATAATACCTACGAATTTGTGTCCGTGGGTAATATCTACGAATTTATGTCCGTGGGTAATACCTACAGACTTAAATCTGTAGATAATACCTAAATACCAATATCCGTGGATAATACCTACGAATCTGTGTCCGTGGGTAATATTTACGAATCTATGTCCGTGGGTAATACCTACGGACTTAAATCCGTGAGTAATACCTACAAATACACATTCGTAGGTAATAATCCGTAGGTAATGCTGAATTTACCTATAGATACAGATCCGTGAAAAATAATTCATAAGTAAATTGAGTTTTTCTTATAGTACAAATAATTAAATAAAAATTAAAATTTTAAACATTAAATATACTTCGAAGCTTTTAATCCAATTTTAGTCACACATATTTCAATAAAAAACTGAACTTTCTTAAACTTTAAGATATGATGAGATAACATTTCACTAATAACTCTTACCTAATCTTCTTTACATTATTAAATATATTAAATTCTTAAATGATTTAATAAATTATATAATTTAAACTCCTAATTAAAATTATTTAAAATCTTAAATAAGTGAAAATCCTAAGTTATGTATAATATTAAATAATTCTAACTCCTAGATAAATTAAATTTCTAAACAAATAAAATTTTTTAAATAACTTAAAATTCCAAATCAACTAAAATATATTTATATATTTCCATATGGATTAATATCTAATTTTATGATTGATTTTTATGAATAAGCATATTAAAATTAATATAAATATATTTTAGAACTTTTAACACTCTATTTAACTTTAATAATTTATATTTATCAACTTTATCATTATAATATTATGGAAGTGTAAATTCCAAAATTTATTAAGTTAACATATTTCAATCAATATCAAGCATAGAGAAACATCAAGAATAGAAAAACATTTTAACATATTTCAATGAATGTATTATAAAGAATAGAAAAACAGTGCAGATGGTGCACTGAAGAAGACACTATGCAGTGAAGACATGGTTTTTGAACTTGCTTGTTGAAGATATGTGTATATTACCAAAAAGAAGCACAAGTAGAGAATGTTTGATGCACCTGCATCTACACCACAATAATTAGAAACCCAAGCAATGACATTTCTGAAACAGTAACAACAGTAAATCCTAAAATCTAATAAACTTAACTGAAAATTTTGATCCTCAAATTTTCCCTAACTTCCAATGAACTGAAAGTAACATTCTTCATCATGTTCAAATTTTATACATTATTCTTGTAATAATTAATAATTAATTTTTCACAATATACATTATTTTTGTAATATTTATGGTAATTAACTCCAAAGAAGTATGAATAATCAAGTTAAAACAAATTTGAATAATAAATCTTGCACAGCAGGATACACATAACAGAGCGTTGAAAAAACAAAATACAACAAGTACAACTACAAGAACAAAAACGTTATACATTATCCTTGTAATAATTGATAATTAATAATTAATTTTCTCAATATACGTTTTTCTTGTAATATTAATAATCAAGTTAAAACAAATTTGAATAATAAATCTTGCACAGCAGGATACACATAACAGAGCGTTGAAAAAACAAAATACAACAAGTACAACTACAAGAACAAAAACGTTATACATTATCCTTGTAATAATTGATAATTAATAATTAATTTTCTCAATATACGTTTTTCTTGTAATATTAATAATCAAGTTAAAACAAATTTGAATAATAAATCTTGCACAGCAGGATACACATAACAGAGCGTTGAAAAAACAAAATACAACAAGTACAACTACAAGAACAAAAACGTTATACATTATCCTTGTAATAATTGATAATTAATAATTAATTTTTCTCAATATACGTTTTTCTTGTAATATTAATAATCAAGTCAAAACAAATTTTAATAATAAATCTTGCACAGCAAGATACACATAACAGAAACAGAGAAACATAACGTTGAAAAAACAAAATACAACAAGTACAACTACAAGAACAAAAACGTCATACATTATCCTTGTAATAATTAATAATTAATAATTAATTTTTCTCAATATACGTTATTCTTGTAATATTTATGGCAATTACATAACAGAAACAAAAAAGCATTGCGTTGAAAAACAAAATACACAACAAGTACAACTACAAGAACAAAAACCTTGTACATTATTCTTGTAATAATTAATAATTAACTTTTCTCAGTATACTTATTCTTGTAATATTTATGACATTTAACTCCGAAATAATCAAGTTAAAACAAATTTTAATAATAAATTTTGCACAACAGGATACACATAACAGAAACAAAAAAACGTAGCGTTGAAAAGCAACATACAACAAGTACAACTACAAGTACAAAAACATTACACATTATTCTTGTAATATTTAATAATTAATAATTAATTTTTCTCAATATACTTTATTCTTGTAATATTTATGGCAATTAACTCCAAAGTATGAATAATCAAGTTAAAACAAATTTTAATAATAAATCTTGCACTGCAGGATACACATAACAGAAGCAAAGAAAGATAGAGTTGAAAAACAAAATACAACAAGTACAACTACAAGAACAAAACCTTATACATTATTCTTGTAATAATTAATAATTATTTTTTCTCAATATATGTTATTCTTGTAATATTTATGGCAATTAACTCCAAAGTATGAATAATGAAGTTAAAACAACAAATTTTAATAATAAATCTTGCACTAAATTATTTATTATATTATTATGATTAATTTTTTCAATTTTAATTATTTGATGTAGTCTTTATGTCAGCATATATAACAGTACTATCTTTTCTATCTCTCATGTATATGTAATTTTTTGTTAACTATTTTCTTTGAATTTTGTTCCTTTTATATATGTTGGATGATTAATAAAATGATAAATTTCAAATTTTTTCTCTATTAATAAATTTAATAATAAAATTACGTTATTACTATTAATAATTTATTCATATTTATTTGAGAATAAATTGATATATGGAAGTTGATTTTTTTACCTGATCTGTCATAAGTTTTAATTGTAGTATATTTTAATTGGATAACTATTATCTAGAGATTGTTTTTTGAGAAGATTTTAGTGGAAATTTCTTTTGATAAAATTATAAATATTATTTTGTCAACCTGAGTACTACCAGTTCTAAATTGTATAAATACATTTTAAATTTAAGACTAGAGATTGGAAGAATGAAGAACAAATGACTTCAAACTTACATAACTGTGGAAAAAAAAAATAACATAAAATAACAACACCAGAAGATTTACTAGAACTCAATGTTTTTTCACTGTTCTCTTTTTCCCTCCTTCACTGTTACCAAAAAAACACACTTTTTCTGCTACAATTATGATAATAAAGTTTCATAAACCCACTTTCTCTCTTCATATCTCTTTTATCATATCTCTCTCACTGAACCTTTGGACTCTCTTGACGCCGCCACAACCATAACAAGTGTCCATTTCCCTCTTTCCTGTATATATTAAGGGTCACTCATCATCAAAAAGCATATTATTATTCTTTCTCTTCTTCTTATTATTGTGATAATACTATATTAGTATTGTATTATTTTTATTATGGACTTTACTTTTTAAGTTTGATTTTTTAATACTTGACAAGCTGTAATTGGTGAAAGACTGAACCTTTCTCAATTCTTGAGCCATACTCCTACTACCACTCTTCTGCTTATGTTTATGTTGCTCTACTTAAATGCTTCCCTCATAGTTTTTCTCTCTAGTCACACACCCTTTGCCTTACCCTTTTTCAGTTCTTAGAGAGAAGGAGCATAAGAGGAGGAAAAGGTTGGTTGGTTTGGTTGTTACATACAGCATGCCCTTTTCTCGTTCTTGATGCTTACTATCATGGGATAATAGATGATGATATATATGATAATGAAACATTGTAGACCCTATTTTGTTTCTTTCATCTCCTTTTCTTCCCCTCTCCCCCTATATGCTACTACTACTATTGCTCAATAGGTGTTGTCAAAAAGAGTAGTCTTCTCATCCTCACCACTGTTTGATTCACCACCCTTTTGCAGAACAACAAACAACACTTAATATTGGTCAAGAAGAATGGGAGACAACAAAAATCAGGATTTCTTTTCCCACAAATTTCCCACAACCTCTCAGGTAAACACATGCTGTCACTTGCAAGAAAAATAATGACTTTTTTTTGAAGGAATCTCTATCATTCATAATACTGGTATAATATAAAGATGGTTGTCAAGGTTTTAAAGAATAGTCCATGACCAGGATTTTGGTCATTCAAGGTTTTTGGACAGGTAGTATTTAATCTCTCAAATTTTCACAGTATGAAGAAACTATAACTGTAATCTAAAACCTTGATCATTGTTTTAAAACAAGCTTATTCTTCTCATTTGTGTTGTAATGATGTGATGTTGCAAGTAGGTGGTGGATGAGATGAAGGAGCTGTGGGGCATGGCTCTACCTATCACAGCTATGAATGTGTTGGTGTTCGTGAGGGCAGTGGTTTCTGTTCTCTTCTTGGGTAGGCTTGGAAGCCTAGAGCTAGCAGGTGGTGCACTTTCCCTAGGCTTCACCAACATAACAGGGTACTCTGTTCTTGTGGGTCTTGCAGCTGGCCTAGAACCTGTGTGCAGCCAAGCCTATGGTTCCAAAAACTGGGACCTCCTATCTCTTTCTCTCCAACGCATGGTCCTCATCCTTCTCATGGCAATCATCCCCATAAGTCTTCTCTGGCTGAACCTTGAGAGGATCATGCTGTTCATGGGCCAAGACAGTGCCATCACAGGAATGGCATCCATCTACTGTTTCTACTCTCTACCAGACCTTTTAACAAACACCTTGCTCCAACCTTTAAGGGTCTTTTTAAGGTCCCAAAAGGTGACCAAACCTATGATGTATTGCTCCCTTGTGGCAGTGTTGTTCCATGTGCCACTGAACTACTTGTTGGTGGTGGTGATGGAGCTGGGGGTGCCGGGGGTGGCCATGGCTTCAGTGCTGACCAATCTGAACATGGTGGTGCTTATGGCAGGGTATGTGTGTCTGTGCAGGAAGAAGGAGATGGTGTTGAAGTGGGGGTGTGGAGGGGGAGTGGTGGCTGGGTTGTGTTCTGGGTTGGGGCAGTTGATGGAGCTTGCTGTGCCTAGTTGCCTTATGATATGTTTAGAGTGGTGGTGGTACGAGATTGTGACTGTGCTGGCTGGGTACCTGCCACGTCCAACACTGGCTGTAGCTGCCACTGGTATTCTGATTCAGACAACTAGCATGATGTACACTGTCCCCATGGCACTTGCAGGGTGTGTTTCTGCCAGGGTAAGTCTCTCTACACACTATACACTTTATTCTATTATTTGTTTCCTTATTTTATTTATTCAAAAATGAATCATGAATACTCATGCCATGTGTCTCCCTACACCATGTCATGTGTTTCCCTACACCTAAAGAAGGGGTTGCCATTGTCTGTAGTCAAATTTTCTCTCATTCAAAACCATGAACTGGATCTTCATCTCACTGTTGTAGACATATAAACTGTGTATGTTAGATTGCAGTATATGAGTATAGAGTGAGAAAAAAAACCAAAGATGTCTTTATATGCAATGGAGTCTATTTTATTTAACATAATGTTGACAGGATAAAAAGAAAACTTTTTTTGACCATGTTGGATTTTGTTTTTATCCTAGTTTGAGTGGTTCATAGTTCAGTTTTTACCCTTTTTAACCAGTTGGGTTGGTTGAGACAGGGAAGATAGTGACAGGAGAGTGGTGTGCAGAGTGCAGTTAGCTTGGCTGGTTTGTTTCTTTCCCCCTTTTTTCTGTCTGTGTGATTTGGTGTTAGAATTTGTGAGGGGGAAGGAACCCTTTACTTTTAGCAATTTGGCTTATTGGAATAGGGTTTGAAGTCAAAGTAGTTCAAATCTGCATTTTCTTTTTGGTTTTAAATTTAATGTATGTAGCCAAGCATAGATGGTAGTTAATACCATGGAAGGTTAGTCCATTAGCTTCAAGAGAATGTTAATTGGTCCAAAACGACATTTTATTTTAATTAACCTTTTTTGTTTGCTTGCTGTACCTGACTAAAATGGAAGTGTTCTTTTATTATGTTATTTCTATTTTTGTTTGTCTAAACACTTAATCAAACATAATAATATCAATTGACAAATCATATTTGGAAGGCATTAAATGGCCTTCATCCACACTTGCATTTTAGCTCTAGTCTTCAAAACAATCCTAAACAAACCACCAAGCATAGCTTTAACCTTTGAGGCAAGGACAAATTATTCATTAATAACAATAATAAGCTTTGTTTTTCTTTTCAGTCTTCACACTTTTACTGATTTGTTAAAGATCATAAAGTAAATTGGAATCATGATGATGATAAATACTAATAATAATGATGGTGATAATGTGTTTGATAATTTCTATTTTTTGTTTGCACTGTTGTGATGGTTTGTTGGAGTCATCAGAAATCAGTGGCAACCTTAGGATTGTTCACTTTATCTATCTGATCAGATACTAAATACACGTGTGGAGGTTATGTACTGCTACTTGTATATACTATATACAATTTACAGAGTCTGAGTGTCTCATCTTTTATTCTTTTTGGGCTAAACTTGAATCCCTTGGTTTCTGCTTGCTGAGGAATAAATTTGTTGCATGATTGCGTAAGTACATGGACCCGGTTAGGTCACACTTGCAATGTGACAGGACAAAACTAAAACCAATTAATCACTTCTAAGTAAGTGCAATTCCCTTAGGCTTGCATACAAGGGTCATCATGGATTTCCATTTGACCAAATAATTTAACCATCAAATCTTTCTATGACAACACTATTTCCTGTGGACCCTTCAAACTAGTTGGTACTGATAACATATCTGGTTACATTTCTGTTTGCTCCAAAAGTTAACTTGCACAAAACTTTTGGTGTAATGTACCTTTTGAATCATACCCATGTGAAATTTGCCATGAAGCACTTAAAATAATATGGTTAGAGTATGTTTGTTTTTCTGGGGTATTTTAATCTGTTTTTGTAAGTTTATCAAGTTCAAATTTTGCAAACTTAAGTTTAATGTATACTTTTGAGAATCCCAAATGTAATTAACAATTTCAAACTTTGAATTCAATTAATGCAGGTGGGAAATGAGCTTGGAGCTGGGAAACCATACAAGGCAAAGCTAGCAGCAATGGTTGCATTAGGATGTGCATTTGTCATAGGCTTCATCAATGTGACATGGACTGTGATATTAGGTCAAAGGTGGGCCGGGCTTTTCACCAGTGATAAGCCAGTCAAAGCCTTGGTTGCCTCAGTGATGCCAATTATGGGCCTATGTGAGCTTGGGAATTGCCCACAAACCACAGGCTGTGGGATCCTGCGGGCCACAGCCCGGCCCGGTGTGGGGGCCCATATAAATCTCGGCTCATTCTACTTTGTGGGCACTCCAGTGGCGGTGGGCCTGGCATTTTGGTTCAAGATTGGGTTTAGTGGGCTTTGGTTTGGGCTTCTGTCGGCCCAGGTGGCATGTGCAGTGTCAATCATGTATGTGGTGTTGGTGAAGACTGATTGGGAAGCTGAAGCCCTGAAGGCTGAAAAGCTCACAAGGGTGGAAATGGTTAGTTGCAATGGGCTTAGGAATAAGGAGAATGAGAAAGATGAGGAAATGAAAGGGTTGTTGGGGAATGGGAACAACAAAGATGACATTTGCTAAACCACAAACTTGAAGAATGACACCAATTATGACATTTTGATTTTGTTTGTTGGGAAGATCAATGGGGTTGGAGGCTTGAGAATAGTTCCTTTATGATCATTTTGAGGAGGGTTTATCTTGTTCTTTTAGTTTCATTTTTAGTTTCATTTGCTTCGAAAACTGAATCTCATCTTCTTTCAATACCAATTGTTACATATCTTCTAAGGTAAATGGTGAATTGGATCTTTACATACCTAATTCTTAAAAAGTGGAAAAAAATTATGATGTGGTCTTTTTTATTATACACAAATTTATTTTTTAGTTCTATAATTTAATAATGGGTGATTTTTGATTTATTATTAAATTAGTTTTAGTTACAATTTGAAAAGAAGGAGAAAAAGAGAAATGGTAATAGTAAAATTTGGTATTATTTGTTAGTTATTTTTATTTGTATATCAATATTTCTGTTTGATGTTATCCATCTTGAACTAAATACATTGAATTCTTATTTTACTTCTCATAATTATATTGTGTCCATTAATTTCTATTTTCTCTACTTCTTAAATACGTTCCATCCTTGCTTTAATTTACATATTATTGGACTATGATGAACCCTGTCTCTAAAATAAAAAACATATATTTATCTAAAATTTGTGTCATGTTTTCATATTTTTGCAATAATAAATACGAATAAAAAATATAAATAAATAAAACATGTTATCATTTAAAAATTCAATGTTGAAGTCTTATACATTAATTATATATATATATTTTTTTTGCCATATAAAACAAGTTGAATATTAAATATATTTATTCTTATTATAGTTAATGTATGTATTTCTTGTCATATGTTTAAACAATATTATAAATTTATTTGTCATTTTTACTTACTTTGTTTTACTATTGCTTAAAGTATATTTTTAAAATATTTCTTTTTTAATTTTCACACTAAAAGAGATAAGTTGCTACATAGTTGTAGAACCTTCACTTCTATAAAACTTTGAACTTGTTTGATCTAAAATATACATAAAAGAGTAAAAAAAATTTATCTGATTAAATATAAGTTTTTTCATATCATACTTTTATATCAAATATAAAAAAAAGTATAAATTTAACTCTCAAGTATGAAATACTCATAGAAAAACTTCTATGCAACCACATAAACACAAAAATTGTAATAAAAAATGTATCAGTATCAACATTCTCTTATTGAAAAATTGATTTGGAAAAAATTGAAAATGAATTATACCTAAAAGGAAAATTTTGGTCTGGGTGGTGTGATGGAAAAAGTGGGTTTTGATGTGTTGTGAGTGACAGGTGCATGGAGATGTGGCTGGGATTATAGAATCTGGCATGTGACAGAGAGATTAAACAGAACGCAGCTTTGGTTGAAAGCTGTTGCACACCATGCAACACAATAAAAATAATAATTCAAGCTGTGTAAAACCGGTGTCAGTACCTCCTTGCCTATGCTAAAGGCAACTCTTATTCTGCAATTTTCAAACTGTTTTCCACACAAATCTTAATTAATCATAAAAAAATAACACTTCAAAATTATATTTTTCTTTCTTCATATTCTTACTATTTTATTCATATCTCAATTCTTCTTATATGATAATAAAAGATGGATTGAAGTTTTAGTTACTCTTTTTAGATTATTTTATTAATTTTAAGGTTGAAGTAACCACCATTTAAAAAATTGTTTGAGCTTTTGTTAAGTAATTAAGTTAAACTCAAGTGAAATTAAAAAAATATTATTGTAACTTGAAAGTTAACTAAAGTTTGAAATACATTTAATATAGAAAAATTAAATATATTAACATAACTTTGAATATAGTTGAAAGTTATTTGAGATGGTATAATTGAAATCCAAACTCATGATAAATTTGGGCTATATATTCTAGTTTTATATAAAAAATAAAATTGTATGTAAAGATTACGAACTTTTTAAATATTAGATATTACTTTGTTGATGTATGATTCATAATTTTTAACTTGTCTTTTTCACATTGGTGAAGTATGAATCATTTTTTAGTTGCAACTGACTAAACATCTGTTTTTTATAAGTATATGGTGATGATATGCTTTATAATTTTAAACAATATTATAATAATTCGAATTCGATTTTGTTTTTAATATTAATCTTATCAAAGTTTTTTAAGGAAACAAGTGTATGATCATGATGTAAATCATGATTTAAGAATTTTTGGTAAACAAATCTACCACACTATGTGTAAATGAACTTTTTCAGATTGGTGGGTAACTTCTTCAAAGGATTATTAACATATAGATATCACTTTAAGTTGACTTATAGTTCTGCACTTTATAATGGTTTCATAGAAATAAATATAAGAAATAACATTATTCTAAGAGTAAAAGATAGGACTTTTCTTTTTTTTTTATTATTAAAAAAGTACATTTTTAAATTATTATTTTTTTTAATTGATAATTATTATTAGATAGTTTAGATATAGCTTCAAAATACTTCTTTGATAGATTATATATGTGAACAGATAGTTTATATATGTTATTGGAAGGGATACATTAGTATAATATACTTCAATTAATATTTTAGCTTAGTTTCACGGTGAAGACATTATAGAAAAATATATTTCACATTTTTTCCTTTTCAACATTTCTAGTTTGCATGGATGAAAATGTTTTAGCGATCATATTAATTTTCAAAGTTTCATGTACTCAAACACTTAGAACATAGTCACATGCTCCCTAATATCAGGTTAGATGGTGTCATTGTCAAGGATTCCAATATATGATGTGATACAACAAAAGCAATAATTTTAACTTCGTTAAATGTATTATTTGTAATTTTATTTTTTTATGATTAACTTACATCTTTAATATAGTCAATCTTATTTTTGAATTACTTAGAAGAAGATAATTGAAAACTAAGATGTTAAAAATATTCTTTAGAAGAAAGAAAAAACATTAACTTAGGATTAATTTATAAACTTTGTTCCTAATTTAATAAAAGGACATGTGAGAGGGCTTTTAAATAAAAATGTTTAACTTTATAAGATATAAATCCAAAAGTAGTTTGAGGTTATGCAGTAAAGTACACCTCATTTATCCACTTATCCTAATGTAGTCAATACCTACAATATATAAAAAAAAAAAAACCCATAGTCAATGGTTCCTTATCTATATGATATAATTCCTGTCTAAGAGAAAAAAGAAAAATTCAACAAAAATGATAAATAAGTGAGGATTGAGACAGGATACACTAGTTGTTCATTTTAGTTCATTAATAAGCTAATTCAATTAAATTGTTCATTTCTTTATTAGAATATTTCAATGTCTTGTCAAAACAAAGTAATCCTCATATTTTAATAGAAATATTACAACTATAATTAATATTTTAATTTTTTATTAAAATATTATGTTCTTAGTATAGCTTTTATTTTTTCTAATTAGTTACTCATTCTATTAAAAGTTAGTTAACGAATCTGAAATTTTATATATTACAGAAACTTGAAATTGAAAACATATATATATTTTTTCCTATAAAGAAGTATGAATATAAATTACACTTAAGAATGTTATGTTAAAATAATTCAAATTCGTCATATAATATATCTATTATGTATTTATTTATTTTTGACAAACAAGAAAAACTTATATAAAAAAAACATTTAAAGTATTTCAATCCATACACAGATTTATAATATATATAAATACAAAACTAAAAATATATGTCAATCATATTCTGTTTTCTTTACCAAAACAAATATAATGTGTTTATAAAAATTTTCTTCATGAGTAATAGTACGATAGGTGGAACTTGAATTTGTATATAATCAAAACTATAAAACTAAAATAATGTAACTAAAGTTTTATTTTTAATCAATAAAATATATAACCGTTATACGCAACTCAAAAATAATCTCTTTTTATTTAATTCGCTTTCAAAACTGTCATTCTCCCAAAAATAAACTCGACAAAACATTTGTTTTTACTAGGAAGACTTCGCATTGCTCGATGAATATTAAAGAGCATTGGTCATTTTCAAAACCATAGAAAGACACACTTATAGGTCCTACTTAAGTGTAATTGGCTTCTGAGCTTTTGTTGGATATACAAAGTGAATAAAACAAAACACGTGAATGTCGTTTATGCACAATTATTTGAACTTTTTAAGTATTGCATACGCAAGGGAATTCAAAATGAATTATTCATCACAGTGGTTTATGGATGGGATTTTGTGCTATCTTGATGCACTAAACTTTGTCCAGAACAATACCAATAGGATGACATGCTTTCTGGAGTTTCATTAGCTTTTTTTCATCACTTTGTTTTGTATCTTTACAATGCTTCCAAAACAACCCAATACAAATATCCCAAAACGACCCAATACAAATATCTCATTTCATACATTTCCACGTATTAATATTAATCATCATTTTATTTATAAATAATAAAAAAATAATTCACACAAAATAAATAAAAAAGTAATTTGAGTGATGAATGTTTAATTTGAAGTTACTTTGTATACATATAATTAAATGAGTCTTATTTTAATAATATATGATTGATCTTGATTAGTAGTTTTATCGTGGATAATATATAAAAAGAAATTTTAGATTCTAAAAGGGTTAAACACTTGAATTTATAATCTCTCAAATAACTCAATTTGGAGCCAAAGTGAATGGGAAATTCAAATTTAAAATTCCTAGATGTAGAGCAACCAATAATTATGTGAGAATTGTCTTATGATCCATGAAAGGGGACAGAAATGGTGAATCTTGTGTCATGTGTCACGTTATGTTACACTTAAGACATTGAGGTCATGCAATGAGGGATAGTGGACGTTACCTAGGGTTTCAAATGGGCTTACATGAAGCCCAATTGAAACTTTTTATACATTATTTTAACTCCTATTGTGGATACAAAATATAAAGCCCATAATATATAAAAAGAAATTGGATCCAAAATCAAGGGCTGAACACTTGAATTTGTAGCATCCCAACTTAGTCAATTTAGAGCCAAAAGTGAGTAGAAAATTCAAATTTAAAATCCCCAGATGTAGAGCAACTAATGGCCATGTGACACTTGATCTTATGATCCATGGAAGGGGGCGACAATGGTGGATTTTGTGTCATGTGTCACGTCACACTTAAGACATTGAGGTTATGTACAAAATGAGGGGGAGTGGACGTTCCCTAGGGTTTCAAATGGGCTTAAATGAAATCCAATTGAAACTCTATGCGACTCTGTACATTATTTTAGCTCCTACTGTGGACCCAAAATACAAAGCCCATAAGAAATATTCTGAGGCCCAATACATAGCCCAAAAGAAAAATTAAACTACGCTACTATTTACAGACAAAGATGTGGCTCATGTTGATAAAAGTTTTACTCTGTCGGGTTCAGTTAAGTGCCACTCTTCCTGGATTCTTTGGGCCATTGCCTTGTGGTTGAGCCTTTGTTAAGGGCTCTTCTATCATCCCCTCCCATTTGAAGAGAATTTGTCCTTAAATTTGTCAATTCTACTTCAACATCTGAGCCATCTACCAAAGGTCGTAAATCAGAAACATTGAAGGTAGTGTGGACTCCATACTCTTCATGCAGATCTATCCTATATACATTATCATTGATGTGCAGGAGGACTTGAAAAGGCCCATCTCTCGGGGGTTGAGTTTAGACTTCCTTTTTGTAGGAAAATGATCTTTGCTTAAATGGAGCCAAACCCAATCCCCTTCTTCGAAAACCAACTCCCTCTTCCCCCTATTGTTTTGTTTGGCATATCTCTCACTTTGTTGTTGTATTTAATTTTAATCCTCTCATGTAATTTTTGAACAAACTCAGCCTTTAAAAGCCCATCTTTATGTATATACTCATGAGTGCTTGGAAGGAGTATCAAATCAAAAGGAGTAAGAGGATTAAACCCATACACAACTTCAAAGGGAGAAATTTTCGTGGTTCTCTGAACCACTCTATTATAAGCAAACACAATGTAGGGAAGGTAATCATCCCAAGCATAGTGGATAGGGATTTTTAACAACCTTTGTTTGTCCATCCTTTTGAAGATGACAAGAGGTGGAAAAGTTAAGTTTGGTGCCCAATCTTTCCTAGAGAGTTCTCCAGAAATGACTGATGAAACCCGTGAAATCTAACCATTTCTCTAAGGAAGACTTTTGCTATGTTGTCTGCATCATCTACTTTGTGGTAGGGTAAGAAATGTGCCATTCTACTAAATCGATCAACTACCACAAAGATAGAATCAAAACCCAATTGTGATGGAAGAAGGTCCAGGCAAAACCAGTCACAAGATCCATGGCCAAATACCTTGAAGCTCGGGAGGAGTTAGAAGCATCCACACAGATCAAAATATTGACTACTCTGAGTTTTGAGGATCATTTGTAAAATTGTAAAAATAGTGTAGCAAATTTATTCTTTGTAAAAATAAACCCTAGGTGCCTTAGGGTTAGGAGTGCCTCATGTGGTGATGACACATGGTGCCATCTCATTGGACGGTGGAGAAGCACCTAGGGCTGGGAAGGCTTGCTTCACACGCTAGGTAAACCCTAACCCTAGCATGTGATGCAAGTTAGGGTTTCACTTAGCATATAGCTCACGCCACCTATGATGAAGCTTGCATGGGAAACTTCTTGGATTCTATAAATAGAGGCATAAGACTATTGTATTTCAAGCTTGATTTACCTAATGAATTGCTGCCAAATTACATTCAACACTTTGTATCAAGTTTCCTCTTTGAGCTTCTTCTCCAAGAAGATCTTGAAGAACCCTTGAAGGTTGGCCCAACCTCCTTCAACGTTACCTTCATTATTCATTCCATCAACTTCCCTTAAAAACTATCGTAGCTTCTTCATTACCTCCCATACTCCACGATGTTCTTTTCTCCTTTCACGATTCCAATTTGGTTTTCATTGCTTCCGCTCCAAAAGGACTAAATTTGATTTGGTGCAAGCTTCTCCTCTAAACTCATTCACTTGTAGAAACTACAAGAAGCTACATGCACCAAGGAGTCTTCTATCATGTGGTATCATGAGCTCAGGTAAGTTCTTGAAGCTTTTGCAACTTTCTTCAACTGTTTTGTGTTGTTTTCACTGTTTTTACATGTTCTTGAAGTTTTGTACCAGTTAAAAGTTGTTTTACAGAGTTTAAATGGTTCAATTCATGTTATTGTTCTTGAACCATCAAAGATTCAACAAGTTTAGGTGTCCTTTCTTTGTATCGAGTAGCTTTGATGTTTCTTGCGTCTTGCTTGAATTTTATTCGGTTAATTTTTGCTTAAAATTGAGTTAGCTTTGGTTTTATGATCCACTTGAGTGTTGTCAAGTCTTGTTTACATCCACGATGTCAATGATTCCATAGGTTGAAGCTAGTAGACTAGGTGTTTGTTCAAATGCTTGTGAAGATTGAGCAGAATGTGTTTGATGAAATGTGTCAAACAAGTGTGCCTTTGATTGCTTTTTACTATTCATTATTGAGTTCCTTAATTCACTATTAGATCATTTGTGAGTTTCATAGAGTGTATACTACTTCCATATGTCTTGAAGTTCGTTCCAAATTCATTGGAATCCGTAGGTTTCTTATTCTGTTTTGAAGCTGTTTGCATCATTGTTGCACTAATTTTTGGAAGATTTATTGGTACTGGATTGTTACATATTTTCAAGTGAAATTTTTTGAGAAGTTTTATCAAGATGTTAAAAGTATTGTGATAAAAAGGCACATTCAAATTAAAAACACAAAAATAATGATAAATCTATAAAATCCGAATGCTAATAGTGCTCAAGATTCTAAAAGAAGTGTAAATTTGCCTCTGTATTTGATTTGTTGTAATTGATCCAGTGACTGTTTGGACCTCAAAATTGGTGTTACAGTAGCTTGACATGTTAGGCGAATGTGGTTAAAATTTGGCGAAATAATTCCAAGTATTGTGATGGTGATAAATTTTGTAATCTATAGCCATTTTCCAATTCGCCAACTCGCATGTCTTATTTTCAATAAGAGCAAATTCATCATCCATAGCCATTTTCCAATTCGGGTCACGAAGAGCAAACACAGGATTATGAGGTAATGGGGATTTAGACTCTGATGTAAGAAGGTTGAAAGACTTGTTAAGTTTAAGGCATCTACTTTTGACATATATGTGGTACAAAACTCAATTGCTTCCTCTACAATATATCTCTCAACAATAGATGCTTCTGGTCGATATGGATTCTTCACATACCCTTTGAATATCTTCATGCAGCTCTCAATTGGGTATATCCACCGTAAAAACACATGATCACATATTCTAATTTCTCTCACCAGATGAACAATTAAATGGACCATGATATCAAAAAACGAAGGAGTAAAATACATCTCTAGTTAACACAAGATAATAATAACTTCATTTTCTAACTCATCCAACCTAGTAGGATCAATTACTTTTCTATAAATAGCATTGAAGAATAGGCAAAGACGAGTGATGACTTGTCTAACACTTTTTTTATAGAATTCCATGAATAGCCATTGGGAGAAGGTCTTGCATCAGAACATGACAATCATGAGATTTTAAGCCAATAAGTTTCAAATCTTCCATTGAGACAAGACTTCTAATGTTTGAAGAATATCCTTGTGGTACTTCAACTCCTCGCAAACATCCACAGAAACTAATCTTTTCAGATTTTGACAAAGTATGACATGCTGGTGGCAAGTACGTTCATTTACCATGAGGTTGGGGCTGTAACTCAAACCGAACACCCATCTCAACCAGATCCTTACGAGCATTAATTCCATGCTTTGTCTTTCCTTTAATATTTAGCAATGCCCCAATTATACTATCACAAACATTCTTTTCCACATGCATTACATCTATACAATGTCTAACATCTAACTCCGACCAATATGGAAGTTCAAAGAATATCGATTTCTTCTTCCATATGTTTTTTACACCACTATGATTGACAATTTTCCTATAAGTGACTTCGGCGTGGCTCACTCGGTTATACACTTCGTCACCAGTTAAGGGTGGAAGTGCAATTCCGTCTTCCGGACAACCATTAAAAGCTTTTTTCAACCTCCGATAAGGGTGATTACGTTTCAAGAATTTTCGATGGCCAATGTAACATATCTTCCTCCCATATTTTAGCTGATGATAACTTGTGTTCTCTTCACATATCGTGCAAGCACGATGTCCTTTGACACTATAACCACTCAGATTTTCATATGCGGGAAAATCATTAATCGTGCAAAATAACAATGCTCTCAAATTGAAATTGACCTTTTCATATGCATCAAAAACCTCAACGCCATCATTCCATAACAATCTCTAGTCCTCTATCAAAGGACTTAAATAAACATCTATGTCATTTCCCAATTGCCTTGGTCCTGATATCATCATAGGCAACATCATATATTTTCTCTTCGTGCACAACCAATACGGAAAATTATAAATTATTAGCAAAATAGGCCATGAACTATGTTTGCTACTTAAATTACCGTACGAATTCATTCCATCAGTTGCAAAACCAAGTCTAAGATTTCTTGGATCACTTTCAAACTCAGGATACAAAGAGTTGATTTTCTTCAATTGTGATGAATCGGCAGCATGTTGTAACAACCCATCACATTTTATTCCACTTGAATGCCATGTTAAGTTCTTTGCATCGTTAACATTGGCAAAAAAAAAAAAACGTCTTAAACGTGGTATAATTGGAAGATACCACAATACCTTGGCAAGTGGACCTTTTTTCATGTCATCTTCATCCCCGTCATCATCCTTTACTTTATATCTTGATACCCCGCATCTGGGACACTTATGCAATCCTTCGAATTCTTTCTATACAATATAAAATCATTTGGACAAGCATGTGTTTTTCGGTACTCTAAACCCATTGGACACAATATCTTCTTGGCCTCATAGTGACTGGTCGACAATGTATTACCTTGAAAAAGTATTTCATGCAAAAATTCAAGTAATTTAGTAAAGCTTCTATCAGTCCACCCATTTCTTGCCTTCATATTAAATAGTCGTAATACTGCTAACAAACATGAAAAACTTGAACAACCAGGATAAAATTCTGTTAGTGAATCATCTTTCAAAGAATCAAACACATGAGTTTGGTGGACACTCTCTCCTCCAATATCACGAATCATGTCATCCATATAATCTTCAAAATATATATTAGAATGTTCACATTGATCTTGCTCAGATGCATATGGTAAGTCTAGAACTTCACCATGCCAAGTCCACGTTATATAGTTCTTCAAGAAACCATCACAAAGAACATCCTCTCGTATCAACTAAATATCTAGTCTTTTTCTATTCACACAATTCACACACGGACAATAATATCTTTCAGTTATTGTTGCTCCATTTTGTTTAGCAAATTCTAAAAAATCTTCAACACCTTTCTCATACACATCACTTATTCGACTTGCATTTATCCAACTTCGATCCATCACTACGAGTAGTGAAAGATTTTCAGACACATTACTCAATGAGCAAGATTAAATAGAAATTGTCGGGGATCGAACATCCCCAAACTCAGTACCCAAACGCGTTTCTTATATATTAAACTATACACAAAGACCATTTAAGTATTTCAATTTTACAAGCATTCCAATCATACAACAATGCTCAAATAAAATACAAAAATTATCGGGAATCATTCCCGGAATCAGTACCATACGCGCAATATAAACATCAAACATACACAAAAAGCATTCAAATCCAAACAAGCATTCTAATCATACAGATAACCATTCAAATCATATTGTTTTTCCATTTCAAAGATGATAAAAACATACCTCTTGTAGAGCAGTGGTCACACAAAATCGAGAAGACCAACAAACACAAATGCGAACAAACTAACACTACCAAAACCACAAAACGCAAACAAATAGTCAATAAAATAACAATACCAGTGAAAGCAAACAAAAATGGAGGAGAAAGAAATAACTCAAAGCTCCAAACGAAAACCACCTCGAATGGAGCTAGAAACGAAAATGCAACCGTTCAAACGAAGCTCTCAACGAATATGAAGGAGAACGAGTGCAATGGAGTTGAATGGAGAACCAATGGAGGTCGAAACACAACAAAGAAGACGTTGGAACAATGTAGGAGAACGTGTGCGCAGTGGAGGGAGAAAAAAAGTGAAAGCGAAAACGCGTGACTGGGTTAAAGCAGGCATCACCACATCGATTAGGAGCTCCTAACCAACATGGTACATCACTTGAAAACCCCAAATTGAATTTCAGATACAGCACAACATCGGTTACGAGCTCCTAACCAATGTGGTGCTGAACCCTAATTTTATCCAAATTTTGACCAAATTATCATACTGATCATGACGTCGGTCGGACTCCCACAACCGACGTCATGTTGGTGCACACCATGTCGGTTAACCGACGTGGTGACTCACTCGTGAATTTAAAATTTTAAAATTTTAAATTTCTATTTTTTGCTGCCTTTTCTGAGATGGCTTATTTTTTTGTTAACTAACGTGGTGTACACATCACAACGTCGGTTTTGCTCCAATCGACATTATGAATGTTTATTTATTTAGAAACATGTCACCACATTTTTAACAATGTCATTTTCACTTTTAACCATCTTTATACACAGACTTTAAACAATGATTTTCTACTAGTGCACATACAAAAGAAAAAATTACTAATACATACAAATTATATTCTTCAAAGACATTCTCGCCCCCAATCTACGAAACTTATATACAGATTATTTATATAAATAACTTGAAGGAAAGTGATTTGGGCTTAGCTAAAGATAAATAAATGAATAGGTGTGTGAAATTTGTATATAATTTATATCTAAAAATTTGTAAATAAATCACAATGTATATAGATCTAAATCAACAAAAAAGTCACCAATTTCTTGTAATATGTGTAAAATTTAATGTGAGAATTTATTAATTGAATTTGATGAAGAGTATAGTATTATAAAAGAAAAAGATTGGATCTTGTGTTATATATGTTTTGGAGGGTTTAATCATCTTTGTGTTGGTCCATTTTTATTTCTTCAAGCACAAATTCTCACATTTCCTAATAATAATAACATTTAATAGTTTTCATAATAATTATATCAATGCAAAAATACAATAATATATATATATATATATATATATATATATATATATATTCATATATTTATTTTAGTATTTTAAAATATACTCCTCTACATAGAGGATTTAATATAAATATATTCATAAAATCATAAAATAAAATAAAATAAAAATTTTTTTTAGGTTACTGGTAAGTCTCACCATTTATTAAATCTTTTATTTACCCGTAATACGATTATTGTAGATTTAAAAATAAAATAAACACTATATAAAAAGAAGAATAAATTAGAAGTTTTTTCTTTTAAATAATATAATTAATTTAAATATTTACTTCAAATAAATAAGATACAAATACAACAAGTTTAATACTTTATCTCATATATAACATTACAATAATTATAATTATTTTTTTTTATTACAGCATTGTACTCATCATCGTAGATACACATTTGACTCTACTTAAAAAAAACTCTAAATTTGGAGAGAATCAGGCGAATATAAGTTTTTCATCTTTTTTTCCCTTCCCTTCTTTCTACTTAACTGTCTATGGAATCGTTTCGAAAGATCTGTTGTCAAATGATTAAAAAAGAATAATACTTGATGTTATAAGTTTTTTTAAAAGTAGTTTCTGAACCAATTTATTCTGGTATTATTAATTCCACAATATTCTTTCTAAAATAGTAAGACAAAAAAATAAGGATATTTTACCACTAAAGGAAGTAAAAGTAATATAAATTATTTATATTTTACTTTTTTACTTGTAAATCAAAACAAAATAGTACCTAATATACTAGATTTAACATTTATCCATTAAAATTAGTCACACTAATAATTGTGGTTTTTTTAACACATTATCTATGTTTTAGGGAAATTTATCAATATAGATAAATTTTTATAAGATTATACACAGTAAATTATATTTTGAAAACATAATTTCAAAATGAAGAAATCATGTTTTCTATGATCTTACAGTAAGAAGGTCAAAGATCATAACCTTATTTTTTCTTACAAAAATCATATTTTACACGGCTTTAAATTTATTATTCTATTATTTGTTACAGAACTGATACTTAGTATATACTAGTTTTCTTTTAAATTTGTTACTTTTTTTGTTTTTAGAGAAGTTGTACCGCACACCTGTATTTCTTTCTCTTTTTATTTAAAAAAAAATACGGATTTTTATTTTAAACTGTTTTAATAATTAGATTAATGGATTTTAAAAATTTTATGCTTTTCTAAATTATTATGCAGACATATTATTTTATTTTTAATTTTTTAATAATTTAATTAATGGCGTGAAAATAAAACTCTTTTTTACTTTTTAAATTTTTTTATGTTTTTTTTAATTTTATAAACATATTATTTATTTTGAAATCCTTTATGGATAATATGATTATTAAAATTATATATGTAATTTTTTATTAAAAATATATGTGAATATTAAAAAAATATGATAATATTTTAATATTTAACATTTTACTTAATTAATGAAATAAAAAAATTGAAAATGAAAAATATGTTTGTCAAAAGAATAAACTGAAAAAGTAAAAAAGAAATAGAAGAAGTAAAAGAACGTCATATATGTAAAGTACACTTCTTTAAAAATAAAAGAGTAGTTTTCTAGATACAACTTCTTCTAAAAAAATAATTAAATATAGAAGACATTTTAAAACTTCACAACACAACTTACCTACTGTATTTTTTTTTTTAAATTTGTCTATTTCGGTAAATTTGAATCAATATTGCATCAATGTGATAAAAGCATCAACAATAGCATTTCGAAATCTTATTATATTATAGTAATTTTCTTTTCATACACATCTTGAAATGTTTTATATATATAGCAGAAAGTTGTCATTTCTGTATGTTTAAATTTTAATTATATTATCTTATTTGTTTTTAAGTTAAAATTGATATATATACTAATTTTGTTTATGCGTGAGGGAATGACTTGTTTGTAAGGAAAACAAAATGAAATATGTAAGTCGAAGTGTGATTTGTTAATATGTAGTAATTAAAATATTGAATTCATTTTATATAAAAGTTTAATTTAGCCTATTGTGTAGGCTACGAAAAATTAACAAATATAATATGATTGGATTATTTTTGTAGGTAGTAATAAAGTTTTAAGGAAAGAAGAAAAAAAAAATCATATCTCAAGAGTAATTTTAGAACAAAATTATGGGAATTATAACACCTTAAAAGTTAACCACCCACTCGTATTATAAATCCATAGGAGAATATGTATATAACTTATAACAATTTAAAACTATAAATTTAAACATACACTATATATATATATATATATATTAAGAATAAAAATCTATATTCTTTTTTAAATGTTACTCTACATATGTACCTACATTTATTTATATGTATAATACAACCATTGCAATTCATAAGACATGCAAGGAAAAATATAAAATAAATTTTATATGTAACAAAAAATTCATATAATTCTAATAATAGCCGATAATCAATTTTATATAACAAACGTCATTTCAACAAAATCATAAAATCAATTAAATGCATAACTTAATATTTATTTTATATTTAAAATAAAAATTTATTAAAAATCCATTAAAGGAATAAGAAGAAAAGAAAATAAAGAACTAAAATTTTTAAATTCTTCTAGCTTTAGGAAGAATGGGCTCGTGTTTGAGCGACAAAGGAGGATAATTTCTTAGTATTATTTTAGCTTGAGTAAAATTTCTTCACTAAAATAAGAATTGGCTTGTTAGAATAAAAATATCAGAAAATCAATTTCATACAACAAAATAAACTTATTTTCAAAGTTTTATCTAAGATTATAAGATAATATAAAAATATAGAACAAATTACATTCAATCAAACTATATAAATCCATCTAAAACTCAAAAATTAAATACATATTCACTGAGTCACAATCCTGCATAAAACTTAAAATATTATAATCATGTCACCTTCATTTCTATAATCTAATATAAGATTCTATCAAAAGCATACATAACTTCTATTATTTGTAGTTCTTATTTCAGAGAAAGTTTCAGCTCAAGTTATGTTATTATAGTTATGTTATTGTAGTTATGTTATTGAAAGTTTGTTTTACATAAATTACATTAATGTTAAATTATTTAATATTTTCTTTATACAAATTACAATTAACGTAATATTGTTTTTAAATATAATAATATATTAATTTTGATCACTTTATTATTGTTCTTCAATTTTAATAAAAAATTGTATATGAATAATGAATATGATATAAAACTAAAATCTAATTACAAAATCTACTTTTTATTTACTGGTGAAATATTTTATAAAAGCTAAATTTATTCTCTTAATTGCATCATATATATATTTTTAAATTCGAAGTTGGATTGAAAGTTTCTTTCGTATAGTTATATATACAAAATTTTATAATATTTAAATGTTATTTTATGTTTTTTTAATCAAAATCAACATAATGCACAATTTTCATAATATGAATTATTAAATTATTATTATTATTATTTAATTTTTACAAAATATGAGATAAATAACATGATCATATGCAATTATAATTTAATTGTTAGATAAAAAATTAACTTCTTATATATATAAAATAATTGATGGTGTAATATTTTTTATAAACATGACATGGATGCAATTTTATTCTACACTTTGTGTTTTGTTTCAATATAAATATATTTTAAGTTTCTTAAACTATGATTTTTTTAAAATGAGGATTTATTCATTACATCATTATTGATTTGCTTTCATAATTTGTTCTAATTCTTAGCTTAGGTTTCTTAGCTACTATATTTAAAAGAACAAATTAGGCTTTTCTAAAGAATTGTCCTATTTACATTAACAAGGAAAATCTAAATTATTTTCCTAATTATAATATTACAAATAACACCTAAATCATTCTTAACATAACATTGTGATACAACTGACAAATATGAATTTAATCTTCTTGTTTATCCAGCTTAGTCTCTTGACCTGGTAGTTGTAACCTCTGTCTTGGGATATTATTTATTAAGAAGGTGAATCTAATAAACATAGTTATCAGATTTAAGATCTTGTATGGACTATGTATATTAAAATAAATAAGAATTTGGAAAAAGGTCAATCTTAATAATAATTAAATTTTAAGTTTTCATTTAGATATTTTTAATTAAATTTTTAATAATAAAAATTAGTGAAACTTTTGTCGTTTACTTTACATTGTTATTGCTCATGTGACTTTATATTGAAACTACATATAAAAATAGTTTAATTAAGTTCTAAATTATCATAAATTTAAATATATTTGATTGAACTGTGATTAATGTGACGCTCTGCATTTCCAGACTCTCTCTCCCGTGTCTCTCTCTCGCTTTCTCAAAAATCTCTTTCCCTTCTCTCTAGTTTTTCTCCATCCATACATCATCTGTTTTAAAATCTAAATATACCCTGCAGTAGCTAAGGAGTTAAGGATCATTTCTAACCGATCAGAATCTCAAACAGAGTAAGTTCGTATTTGCTCTATAGATCCCTTAATCTCTGGTTTTCCTTAGGTTTTTTGTCATCAATCTTAGTAGAGACAGTTGAGAAAAGTATTTCTCTCAACTTAATTAAGATTATACTAAAATTTGGTTTTGTTCTGATAACTTTTTCTAGATCCCTAGATTTTGAGATTAACATCT
>Ga0209489_100848_pt1 | contig 61042 bp, 33 predicted proteins | sample SiratrowhiteBW_FD_187527 | JGI IMG/M metagenome (GOLD analysis project Ga0209489, IMG submission 187527) | Root nodule microbial communities of legume samples collected from California, USA - Siratro white BW (SPAdes) (version 2) | ecosystem: Host-associated > Plants > Roots > Nodule | place... | reverse complement strand
ATATCAGTTACACAATTTTTAACACAATTGGTAAAGAAATATAGCCAATATATATTCAAATTAAATAATTAAGTTTATGACAAAATTGCAGTCATCAAGTTACATCCTCTATAGTTTTTAATATATATTTATATTTTTTGTAATTTTTTTATAAAATAACATTCATATATTTTATATTGCAAATAGTTATCATAAGGTTATTATCTGACCAGAAATAGTTAACTAGAATAATTTAGCTTTATGATTATTGAAATATCCAATACTGTAACTGTTTAACTTTGTTACAGAAGTTACTAACAATGTATATCATTTATGTGTAACATGTAACTGGTGGAGAAAAGGGATCACTCTATAGGTTGAAATGGTTAACTTTAATATAAATGGTGGTGTAAAGGGATTATCTTATTACTTTTGTGGAGTAGTTGAATTTGCTAATAAGATCGATTTACTTTTTGAACTACTGTGTATTCAGTCAAACTAGTTTACACATAAAGGTGGTCATATTTTAATACAGTTTTACATTTGTAATTTTCAATACAAATTTGTTAATTATACTAAATATTTGAAATGTCACATTCAATAGATAAGTTTTAAACTGATTTAGTAAATATGAGATAAACTTAAACATAGCACACTAAAGTTTATTAAATTTATTGTATTATATCATCAGATTTTATATATATATAGAGAGAGAATTTTAATTTATCCTCGTTTGATGATGACAGGACAAAAATATTGTTATAAATTAGAATTATTGTTATTATTTTAATGAAGTTAAATTATTGTTACTATAAACTATTTCTGTTATGAATGTTTATTTTTGTTTTTCCTGAAATTATATTTTTTTATTATTAATTATATTTAATTTTGTTGTTTAGTTAAGTGAATTTTTTTTGTTCAACATTTTTTTTATGTGAGATATATGTGAGTTAAAAGTTTTAAAATTGTATATATAATTTAAAATTAATTACTCAACAAGTCAAATATTTTTAGGAGGAGGAATTAAGTTGACCTATTCACCATTTTCTTATACTAATATCAAATATCAATCAAAATGTAGTTTAAAGTAATATAAAAACTCTTAATTGCGCATTACTCATAATTAAAAGGATTAATGAAAATAAATTATAATTTTATAAAGTAATAAGGAAATATAGAAAGAAGTAAACCTTAAATCAACAAATAAATTACAAAAGATTCTAATTCAAAGGCTCATTTTACACTATTATTAGAATTAGGGAAAAAAAAAGAATTGAGAATTTTTAAATGCTGAAATGTGATAAAGGAGGAACTTTTCTTTGAATATATTATTTTGAAATCTTAGTTTGAGTAAGAAACCAATATTAAAAATTATAATCATAATAATATTGGATAAATTGAGAAAGAAAATGATTTTTTTACAAATATTTAATATTTAATTAATGTGATATTCTTATTTTCCCTTTCAAATTTTCATATTTATTACAATTAATAATGAGAATTGGTTTCTATAATCATTTTTTGAAAAATCTTTTTTCCCCTTCATATCCTAATGTTACCAAATTTTTTAGTTTATATGATTTACAAGAAATACCATAGGGAGAAGTTGTGATAAAAGATGAAAGTGTTTTATGGCATCACTAGAATAATTAATAAAAGATAATTTTCTTTTACATTTAATAATGAGGATTGATTTTTTTAACTGTTTAACCAGCATTTTAGTTTTCATAATCTATAATAAAATTACTCTAAATGAGAACTCCTCATAAAATAAATGTTTTTTTATTATAATTACAATAATTAATGAAAGTAAATTACTTTTATTACTATGTTTTACATATTTTATTAAAATTTTACCTTTTATGTTTTAGTAATTATTTTTCATTATTGTAATACAACTTATATCAGATTTATTTTTTTGTATTTATTACTTTTTATTATCATAAAAGAATGTGTACCATAGTTTCTATGCTTTTACTGCTAGTAAAAAAATATATGTGTTATATTTTATTAACTATAATATAATTAATTTTATTAAATATGAAATTATGTGATACTTTAAATAAAATTATAAATGACTTTATAGAAAGATTAAAATAACATAATGACAACATGTTACTTTATTAGAGTTACAAAGTTTTGTAATGATTTTGTTAAATAAGATTCATTATCATAGTTATTTTGGGTATCAATTTATGTTTTTTTTGTAAATACTATGTTGTTAATATCTAAATTTGTTTAGTAATTTTTTTTTTGAAATGGTGTAATATTTTGTGGTAAATTTATTTCTATTATATATATATATATATATATATATATATATATATAATGAATTTGATTATTATATTTATTTATTGTTTAACGTATATTTCATTGTTGTTAATTGTATTCAATTTTGTTTTTTTATTTTATTTTAATTCAATTGTTTAATAATAATAATATTATTATTATTATATATGAAATTATGGGAGAAAAATAGTGAAATATAATTAACATATAATTTGTCTTTGAGTTGAAATGTTTTAATGATGAAACTTTTTGTGATTAAAGGAAATTTATAATTTATTTGTGAAAACAACATTATACTCCATGAACCTCTGATTTAAAAGATGTGATGGGAAAGATCTCTCAGTCAAAATGACTTGTAAAAGATCCTTAATCACAATAAAAATAAAATGAGGAAAATTTAATATAAAATTTTATCTAAAAAAATAGTTTTTCAAAAGACAATAAATGAATTAATTTGTTAAAAAATTATACAAATCAGAAATATTTCTTAGTTTAAATATATTGTGCTTAATTTTGAACTTATTTTTATTTTCGTTATTGATAATAACTTCTAAGAATTATTTAAATAAATCACAAAAAGAACAACGAAGAATAATCAAGTTTACAAATGTTTCCACTTCAACCCTTTGATGGATTGCTGAACTCAAAAGTACAACCATGCCATGCCTATCTAACATCTGTGCATTTTTCTTCCTCTTAATAGCTATAGTAATGCATTTTACAATTCATTTTTGTACATGTTATCAGCCATCTTCACAAACCCTTGCTTGGGGGACACTCAAATCATTCAATAATTTGTTGCATAACTGTACCATATGAAAGAAGAAACATGCATCAGCCTCTGATTTCAGCACATGAATAGAGAAAAAGAGTATAAACAAAATACCTGTTTATATACAGAAGCATCTCCACAAGACTTCCTTAGTTCTACCACATACAATGATGGACTTATTTCAAACACCTGTTATATTTGAAATGAAGTTACTTTTCTTATTATTAACAAACTATATGTAAAGATTAGCCTCATTCTAAACATGCATTACCTCTACTGCCACTGAAAGCCATCCAACAGTTTTGTGCACCTTGTTCTCCCAACTCACTTCAAACTGAAATATTAAATTGTTAGTGTTCAGCTTATTTGCAAGATTGTCAGAAATAAAAAAAACAGCCTTAACAAACATACTTTGCCGTTTTTCCTCTGGACTATAAATTCCATTTCTGTCACAGTGTCCTCAATCCTCTCAATCAGATCTTTAACTGAAAGATTTGATGTAAATCTTATCTTTCTCTCAGAGACATCCTGTTACTCAAACCACATTGTGCATAAAACTGAGTTTAAAGACACTGGAAAGTGGTGCATAAAATTTGTAATAGTAGAAATTGAAATGCATTGACAAGGGTTGGTAATAGTAGAAATTGAAATTCATGGTCACCTCTTTTTCAAAGAAGCCAGAGAGGTCTAGGCATGAAGACATCCCTATCAACTGAAATGCATTGAGAAGGGTCGGTGATCCTGAATTCCTCTGTTCTGATTCATTTGGCTATCACCACCACAAGAATAGTTTTAGATTACAAGAGAAAAACAAAAAAGAGGGGGGTGCAAGGACACAAGTATAATACCTCTTCATGGATGGAAAAGACTTCATTGTCAACATACACATCCTCATCTTCAGGATTTGCTGGAACATAGCCCTTCTTAAACCACGGATCTTCTTTGATCCCAGCCATTGTTATCCGTTTTTCAGGGTCAGGATCAAGAATCCTCTTTATCAAGTGTTGGGCGCCTGGTGACAGCCATTTTGGTATCTGAAAATCTCCTTTGAAAATCTATAGAAAAACAAAATGTGAATTCATTTATGAAACTAATATACTAACTAGGTGAAAGAACATTGTAGCAAAATATGAATATACCTTCTGATAGAGAACTACAATATTTCTATCATCAAAAGGTAGACATCCTGTTAGGATTACATATAACAAAACACCACATGACCATGCATCTGATGTTGCACCATCATAGCCCTTATTAGCAAGAACCTCGGGTGCAACATAATTGGGACTTCCACATGTTGTATGCAGCAATCCATCTGCCTGAAAATTTTCACATGGTTAAGCCAGTAACAAAGATGATATGATTTACCTAAAGTGTGTGAAAGCATAATAACATCTTACCCTAAGATGCTGAGGTAAAGCACTGAGACCAAAATCAGTTATTTTCAAGTTTCCTTTGTTATCCACTAGTACATTCTCAAGCTGCAAGGACATAGCAGCACTTGTGTCAAAAATGCAAGACAAAAGATAACTATGTGGTGCAATTTGAAGTTTAAAAGGGAGAAAAAAACCTTGAGATCCCTGTGGAAGACACCTTTTGTGTGGCAGTAGCTCACCCCATCAATCAACTGTTGGAACAGCTTTCTAACTTCACCTTCGGAACGTTTACCTTTGGATACCTATGAATACAGTTAATTCATCAAATGCCATTGGTCATAAATCACAAGAGAAAACATGTTATAGTGATGTACTTTTACACCACTATAAAATTTTAACTCTGAATCACAAAATCAATAAAAAGTAACTTAGTCTTACAATTATATCAAATAACTCTCCTCCATTCACATACTCAAGTACCATATAAATTCTTGTTTTGCTAGCCAAGACCTGCGTGATTGTAATCATTAACAATTATAATTAGAAGCATCAATGATAGAAATACATGCTACATTAGTAAAAGATTACTCTACCAAATACATAAATAAATAATGCAATAGATTACTTTAATGTGCCAAAGGTCCAACCCATAACGTTTGTAACAAGAGAAACAGAATCAATAAAATAAGGAACAAAATTTTGGTCTATAAGCATATGGTGGGACCATAGGATTTGAATAAAATATGTGCTCCTGACATTGTTTAATCATGTGCAACATTTTTTTAATGGTTTTTCACAATTGGGATGCAATGGAATTGGAGTGGAATCCACGTAAGCACCAATGCCACATGTTAATCATTCACTCACCACCTACATTTTATACTGTGCTTAGCAAGTACAGTCCACAGTCCACGCAAGAATACACATTAAATAATAAGTTTTAAAGAAATTAATAATACTTGATTATTTATTATATAAAGATGAATTTGATCTCTGTCAAACTCAATGGCGTGAATGAATATAGTAAAATGAAATAAAACTATCTGTATCTGTCACCGTCCGTGACATCAGAATTGGAGGAAAAGTTGGTGCTATGACTCAGTTCAACATCTACAAAACTCATTCATGAACTCAGCAAATCAAAATAATAATAATTGATTCAATAAAACTTAGTAGGAAAATAAAATATGTAATAAAGTAGGGTTGATATGACTGTTGTGCAATTAACATTAAATATATACATACACACAGTTTGACATGGGGGTGAGGTAAAAGACAGGTAAAAAATTATTATAAAAAACTTAATCTAATAAGTTTATTTGTTTACATTTTTAGTTTTTAAAATTTAAATTATGTGTGATTTTAATTTAATTTTTTTTAAATTTAAGAGAAACCACTGTCATGATTCCCCTTTTCTATCCAAACAAAAGCATGTGCTATAGTAATAGTTTTTGTTTTTTCCTCAGAAAAACTTAATACTGACATGACACCTACTGACATCAATAAACCTAATTCACAAGCCAGATTTGTATAGATTATTTTTTTTCTATTACATTTATGACTTAATAATTCCTCTATGAAGTTACAGGTGTTCAAAAGTCATGTTGAAAGAACAAAATTGTGCATCAGCTCAACTGTTCATTGTTCATTCTGCTAAAACATATGGTTAAGTTTTCTTTGTAATATATGTCAGATCCAACACCATAGATTTTGACATGTTCGGCTTAACGAACATGCCAGATGTAGGTTACCTGTCAGATCCGGATTTGGATTTGCAAGTGAGACACAATAGTAATTACTCACTCCAGAAAAAAGTTAACCACACTAACATTTTAATTTTATTTTTCTCTATATTCATCTTTTTTTGATACTTTTGTTAATTCTCCTTAATTAATTTTAAAAAATATAAAAAAATTATAAAGGGGTTTAAATAATATATAATACATTCTTAAAAAGATTCCGTCCATAAAAAAATTCAGTGGCAATACAATTTGCAGGAGTGGCATATAAACTTGTATAAGATTAGTGAAATGCAATCACTTGGGATTCGGATATTGTTTTTCAATTGAAAAATATATATTCATGGAAGTACCTCGTATAATCTAACAACGTTAGGATGTCTGAGGAGCTTTAAGGTAGCTATTTCCCTCTTTATCTGCAATTTTCACCAGAGAGACTCAAATTATTTTATGATGTGCATTTCAAAAAACATTAGTGAAGATGAGTTTTCTCATCAGAAGGGCCCAAAAGATAGATGACTGCAGTTGACAGAAATCTGAATGAAGAAGCACAAAACAAGAGAGAGAAGTAAGAAGTAGTTTTGTTGAACAGACCTGATTTGTTATGTTGAGATGGATGATCTTGTTCTTCTCAATGATCTTAACAGCAAAAAGTTGACCTGAATCAGTGTGCTTAGCTAACTTGACTTTACCAAAATTGCCTTCACCAAGGGTCCTACCCAACTCGTATTTCCCAAGTCGCATTCTTTCCTTCTTCTTCCTTTCTTTTCGCAAAATGCCTACACACCCTTTTCCGCAAACTTCTCTTCTTCACGCGAAAAACTATCCAAAACAAAGAAATAGGAAGGAAGCAACCAATCTTGTTGCTTTCTGGAGAGGCAAGTGCCGATTTTGTCGCTTCTTTTTAGTTTTTTTCTTGAGTAGCTTATGGCAGAGTGGAAGAAACAATTAAGGGTGATTTCGTGCGATTTTCCGAAACAGAGAAAAACCAAAAAGAAGAAGATTTGAAATGCGTGAATTAGCCAAACAAGTTATCTAAGTTATCTAATTGATGATGCTTTGGCATCACACTCACGCTTCAGTTTTCCACCGCCTGTTACTACAAGCATCACAATTGACCCTATTTTATATATATTTTGAAGACTAATTTAATATTGGATTATAAATTTTATACATATTATATTTTCAATATATCCAAAAGCTACATCAATTTTTGCCGTAAAAGATGGATTCCAGTATTAGTCAAGTATAGACTCAAATAGAAATTTCTGCAAATTTTTCTACTATAATAAGTAATAATGAATAGTTTCTATTCTTTATATTTTTTTTTTCCATAATTTCTCATGGAAACATTTAATTATTTATAGCAATGATTAGTGTTTTATATTAAAATATTTCAAGAGGGTGTTAATTATTTGTGTTTTTTATTTTTGAAATCCTTGAGTGTTGGTTTTGTCGTAGTTTCTAAAGAAACAAAGAAAAACCAAGTGATGGCATGGCCTACACGTAAAATATGTAGAATTGGTGAGTGTGGTGATTTTGTAATGTTTCGTATGTTTCACGTTTCTTGCAATGCTCAATTCTCAGCCTCCATTTCATTGTTTTAATGATCAAAAATTTGGTTAGGTAATCTAATTTACTGTCTTGTTAGGTTGTCCAGTCAGTCTCAAAGCAGTGTGAATGAATGTATTAGCTTTAACAACAAATACTTCTATTTAACTATATAATTTAAAATTTTTAATATGAGTCTAATATCAAACTTTTAATTTTCCATTTTGACATTTTCTTGTTGTCCTCTTTCTTTTGTGGTCATATTTCTGGGTCGGTGTAAGGTGTAAATTAATTTTGAGATAAAAGAAAATGATAAATTGGATCATGAGATGTTGGAGATACTTTAAATTAAAATATTTAAGTTGTGTGTCTTCTCCTCTATTGACCTTTTGAAAATTTTTTTATAGCTATTTTTTAAAATATTTTATTTTTAAGTATGAATCTATAATTTATTTCATTATGGAGCTGATTTATTAATTGTTACCTGAATTTGAGAGTTATTTAAAGTAAGTTATATGAATTAAGTTTTATGATCTATTTATATTTATTTCTGTAATTCGTTTATAACAATAAATAAGTTTGGTTAACTATAAAAAAAATATTATTAAGAGGTTTCGAGTTAGATATAATTTTCTTTTAAAAATATTTTTATATTTTCTTTGACAAAGCACCGAATGAATGACCAAACCCATCAGAATAAGACTTACACAATACTAACCTTAATATTATGAACAACAAAATTATTTAAAAATATAGAAATATGACTTATTACATCATCAATTCATTAAACTACTTGCAATATTTATTTAATTACTTGAAAATTGAAAGTGATCTTTTTAAATTAAATTTTTGAGAAGAATTTATATATAAAAAACCTTTAATATTGACATAATAAGGTTACGAGTTATTATATATATATATATATATATATATATATATATATATATATATATATATATATTAACATATAGTATTTCTAAATACGAGATATCTAATAACTATGGAGACAAAATTTATCTATTGTCTATTCGTATGTTCTCTTATCTTCTATGTAGAAATAATAACACATGTAAAATGCTATATTAACATACAATATTTATAAATACGAGATATATAATAAAAATATATGAAGACAAAATTTATCTATTTTCTATTCGTATGTTCTCTTATCTTCTGCTCCTACCAATAACGCATGTAAAATAATAATTTTTTAAATTTCAAACATCAATCTTGATAAATTTAACCCACAATAATGACTTCATCTAAAAATTATAACTATTAATCTAATTACAATTATATCAAAATATTAATTATTTCATTATAAAAAAATTGTATTTAACGTAAAAATCAATAGATAATAGACGAAATTCGTAAATAAGAAGAGTGCATTGGTAAAATTATTTCTAAATAATTACCTAAAGAACGTATATATTATTTTTAATAATAATAATAATATTATTATTATTATTATTATTAATTTATTAAAAGAACTTATAATCATTACACCAAAAATATTGTATGATCCTATTTTAATTATTATTATTATTTTTTATAACTATTATAATTATTATTATGTTTGACATTATTATGATTACTAATAATAATAATAATATTAACAACATAATAATAATATTAAAATTAATAACAAAATTAATATTAATGATAATATTAATATTAATAATAATAATAATATCAATGACATTAATAACATGAATAATAATATTAATAATATTAATAGTAATATTAATAAAGTTAATAATAATAATATATGAATAATATAATATTATTACTATTAATATTATCAACAGATTTGATATGTAGATAATCACAATTTAGTAATTTATTTATGGACAGATATGGATTTGTACAAAATAATCTGAGTATTAAATTTAACTGTGGATTTATATCCATATGCAATAATTAATAAGTAGATTAGAAAATTATTGTAATGTTTCTCAAGTCCAGAAAGATGATACTCCGTTTTTAATATTATTGATGTTTATCAAGAATTTAAATTTTGCGTTAGTTGTATACGAAATTAATGTTTTAGTACGTAAAATAAGAATTGAAAAATGATAGCAAAAGAAGAATTTGAATATGAACTTGAAAAATGTGACAGCACAAAATTAAAATTTTATAATTGAAAATAAAGGTAAATTATATAGATAATTGGGAAAGAAAAATTCAAGGATCAGCATGAGAGTTGAACAAAAAAATATAGACTTAAAAGATGATTATTCCTATAATTTTTCATTTATTTTCAATATAAAGTTAGGTGAAAAGTAGTAATGTAGAAGTTAATATTTTATTCTCTAATCAATTTTATCAAAATTATAATATATTTTTATAAGTCTTTCATCAAATTTGGTTCAAAAAGTGTCCGATTAATGTTTTACAACAGTATAAGATTCATATTTCATAAAAAATGTGTTAATTAATTTTTGTAAATTTAGAAAAAATTATGTATAATGTATTTACGAAATTTAAAAGTAAGTTTTAAAAATTTTATCTATTATTTCCATTTTACCTTGTTTACGGTGTTTTGGAAGAATTCATTGATCAATTTATCACTATCAAAAAGTATCACCTGAATAAAATACTAAAATTTTGAAAACTAGTTATTTTCTAGATAAGGTTGAAATTATGAATATTAATGTAATAGAAAATATACATATATTAAAATTCAGCTTAAATGGTGAGAGTAAAAAAAAAACAAACAAGAGTTTTGTTATGTGTTGTGTGTGTGTATATATATATATATAATAAAAGAATGTGAAAAGTAGAAAATTTGTTTAAAACAGTTAGAGATATTTTAGGTTATTATCAGGTACTGAAACAAAACATACTAATACACAATTGCAAATTTAAAAGAAGTGATCCAAATTCTCTGTGACAATTAAAAAAAAATATCAATAAAATCTAGAGAAATAAAAAAAATATTTAAGTTTAGAAAGATAATGGTTTTTAGAGAAATAAAAAATGTTTTAATTTTTATGTATGACCTTTTAAAACTAAAAACAAATTTATCAGTTTTCTTCGATTATAAAATACATTTTCTAAATTAAAAAAATTAAAAGGTTTATTTTGGAAATGGTGAAATCCAAGTTCGGCTGGATAGCCAACTGGAATAATCATGAGATATTGTAAAGTCTGCCATATATAATTATGTGTTTTCATTCCCATTTTCTTAAACTATAAATGAAATAAATTTGTCAATTTATTATTATTATTATTATTATTATTATTATTATTATTATTATTATTATTATTATTATTATTATTATTATTATTATTATCTCCAAATGTTTTTGGAAGATGAGTTGGTTAGGGATTTTATATAAAGTATTTACAATTCAAATAGATTCTCAAGGTGTGAATCTTAAGACGATATAAAAAATTACAATCTGATTAAAAAATTGATAATTTTATTTTACAAATATCTTAGTCGTCGTTACTCATTAAAAATAACGTTTTTTGGGTCACCTTTCACATCAATTTCATAAAATGCTCTAATCAAGTTTTGAGTCATTTCTTGATGTTATTGAAGAATTATATACTTATTCAAAAGAATAGAGGTTTCTCGTTGAATCTTCAATTAATAGTTCTTTATCAATATGGCTATGTATTTTATTTAACTAGTATATTTTATTTGAAAGGAATCAATATTGAATGTTGACAATATTTCTGTAAGCTTGGAAATTGAAAAAGAAGAGGATATTCTCATTGTATGATTGAAACATAAACTTTGTGTGAAGTTGAAAGGTTTATTTCCTTTATTCTCTTTAAAAAATTGACATCCTTTCACATCATGTCTATGAAATTATTATATATTATAGTTTTGTCACCAACCAATTTGGATAAGTATTTATACATGTGTTTATGTAACACGCACTGAAGATCCATCAGGTGTAAAAAACCAAAAGAATTTAAAATGTTTACTTTGTTTGGTAGAGGAGTGGGATCAACTGGTTCAAGACACACAAATCATATTCTTTTTCTAATAATCTTTCACAATTATTTATTTTAAATGGACCCTCTAATTGTTTATTAATTTAACAATTTATTTTCATATATACAATTCTCATTTAATGATTATGACTGTCAGTTAGGATTAAGAAGGATGACTTATATATCAAAATAAAAAAGAAATTATTAATAAAAAAATTGCAAGGAATTTAAAATAAATTTAAAACTTGATGATATTTGTATTATAAGTGACTTAATAGATTGGCATAACTATTTATGCTATCAATGTCACTCTACGTGTCATTCCCAGGTGCAAGAACAAAGCAAGAACCACCGAACAAAAATGGTGAAATGGTTTTATCATATTTTTCTGGAATCTCTATGTCTGTGACCACATGAAAAAAAAGTATGAGAAATTCCAAAAGTCGGTGGTGGCGTTCTTTTTTATAACGAACAAATAGTTTGAAAATCTTAATTAAAACGAGGAAGACGTGCATGATGCTGACTAACGAAAGTGGAATGCAACCAAAGTGAGAAGAATAATTTTGTTACACAGGACAAGGATATTATTCTCTAGTTTAAAAAATATATAGTATAAGTTTTTAAAAAATGAAACTAAGTTTTGAATGTGGCTCTTAATTCTGTTGAAAGGATTTTGAATGTGATAAGGGATTAGTAAGACCTGCATCTGTTATTGTTGCCTAGACTTAAATGCTAATAGCAAAATGATTAAAATACCTTCTTTTGCTGTATTGTCGCTGTTTTTGTCGTTAGTGTGTCTGTTTTTTAGGCGTTTTCACTGTACCTTGGTGGTAGGTGATTGTATCAGTTTGAATCTCGTTCTCCTACATATTCCGGCGAGCATCTGGCCGATGAAGGCAACCTTGCCGGCGAGACTCGCGATGACAGTGACGAGATTAGCGGGGACACAGTCGACGGCCTTTATTAAGGAGACACTGAAAACAAAGTTAGAGAGTAAAACATTGAGTTTGTTACAAACTATATAGTTTTGAAGTTTTTTGGAGTAAAGTTTGTTCAGAACTACAAGTTGTTTCTTTTTTGACAGATTTTGTAGTTTTTTTTTCTCTCCTGTAAAACTTACTTTTATATTATCTTTGAATAAAAAATTTCACAAATCTTAAGATATTTAAATATATTAAATTTAAATTGATTTTATCTTAGTTATTTTATTTCTTAAATATTTTTATTTGAATATTTAGTGAATTTTATTTAGTTTAAATAAATTATTTTAATTATTATAAAATTTAAAAAATTATAAATATCAAATAATTATTAAAATTTAAAAATATTAATATTAATAATCTTTTATAATAGATTTGATTAATATTGCTTTTTCTATTAAAATTCTATTCATATTTTTTATTTTATATTTAAATTTTTATTTTAGTTTATATTAAATTATAAAATATGAAGTAAAATATTACTAGATTAGACTTAAGATCAAATTAAGTCAATTTAAACCATAGTCAAGCTAAATCAATCTAAACCTAAATCAAATTGAGTTATTTAAATTTAAGTTGATTAAATTTAAATCTAACTCAAGTAAAAGTTCATACAAGTCAATTTAGACTCATGTCAAAGTAAATTAAAGCAAATTTCCATTCAATTGAGTTAAGAGAGATCTACATTTATAAGTTAAAATAAATTCATATTTAACCAAATAAAACTTTATCTAAGTCAAACTAAGTTGGAACAATATTAACTCATATAAATTTACAACAAGTTAAAATTAACTCATATTTAACTAAGTTGAGCTATAACTTAAATCAGTTATAATTCAAGTTGGCTGAGTATAGTCTAATAAATATTAAATTAAGACAAACCAAGTTTATTAAATTCAAATAATCAAGTTAAGTTGGTTTAAACTTAAAAGTCAAATTAATTCAGATTTAAGTTAATTTAAATTATTCCATCCTAATCCAGGATGGAATCATATTAAGCTAAATTTAACTAAGCTAAATTTAACTAAACTCATGTTATATGAAATTCTGATTCAATCAAGTTGAAGTAAGATTCAAATTGAGTTAATCCAAGTTGGGATGGAATTTAAATTTAACTAAATGCATGTCATGTTATATTAAATTCTGCTTAATCAAGTTTAAGTAAAACTGAGACAAGTTTGATTAAGTTTAGTCAAATTGGTTATATTGAACTAAATCGTTAACTACCTTAGGTAAGTCTGGATCCAAATTACACCAAAATATACGTTTAAGAATATATTATTAATTCTAATTCTTATATAGACGTTAATTTTTTAATTTTTATATAATCGAATTACTTTAATAAAAATATAAAATTTCAATTTTTTAAAATTCTCTATTTAAAAGTAATATTTTGTCATAAAAATTTAAATTCTAGAAAAAATAAATTACCTTCTTAAAATGTTTTATCCTTTAATATTTCTGGAAGAATTATACCAGAGAGGAATGAAGGTGAATATTTATATAATATTTCTAACAAGATATTTCATATGCGCTAAAATAACTTTTCGAAAAACATATTACATATTCCGAAAAGCTTGCTATACAATGTTAATTTCACAAATTTTGTTCGAAAAAACTCGTTCAATAGATAAGCTGGTCGTTCTAAAGTCAAAATTTAGATATCGTCATTCTAAAAATTATGGATTGCAGTAAGTAAAAGGCGATTTAAAAGGCCGACAAATTCATGACAGTAACCCATAACCCAGAACCCAGTTAGCCCATGCAATAAGGCTAGGCTATTTCGGCTATTTTCACCTCTGTTTTCCTATTTTTCTGTTTTTCTCTCCAAAAAATATCTTGAATTTCGAAAAATTAAAAACAAAGACATGTTTTTGTTTCCATTAGAAGTTTAAAACAAACCAAAGTTTTTATTATGTATACTCCTCCACCAACTTGGGTTAAATTTAAATTTTTCCTATTTACACTTTCTACTCGCTATTTTTTTTTAATTTTCATTATCATAAATATCTTTATTAAAAAAGACTACTTCTTATATTTTTTTTTTTAATTTTCATTATTTCAAATATATTTTATTAAAAAAGACCATTTCTTGCATAAAGAAGAATATACCTTGACAACTTCTCTAACATATTTATTCTCTTATATTCATATCTCATTTTTTGACTTAAAAAAATCTCAGTTCAGTGAGTACTGAAGAAAAATTAATCGAAAAAATTAATGAATCGAAAAAATTAATCGAAATCATGCATCTTACTTTTTCTCTCTACAATGATATTCTTATTTCTTTACTCTTATAAATGAAAGATAGTAAACTATTATTAATTTTATATCACTTTCAACAAGTATTGAATGAAGATTAATATCAGAACTAAATAAAAGTTCCCCATTCAAACATGTTCCAGCCTGTAGATCCTACTAGCTAGGCACTTATTCAAAGAAAGTGACAGGTAGAAAATCAACTATGTTTTGAACCAAAAACTTACAAGAAATATACTAGATATTTAGTACAAAGTATTCCTTCCAACCTAGTTGTTTCCATGCACTACACAAAGGCAAACACTCCCATATATATACATACACACACAACATTATTTCTGGCAGAATTGAACAACAACTTTTGTGGCGTAACTAAAAGTACAAACCGATCAAACCATCTCAAAGCTCCGCATCCCTTATATTCTCTTTCACTTCTCGTGATTTTTTCTTGGCAGCCTCTGCTATCTCACTGGCCTTTTGTGCTGCTGCATCCTTCATTTCTCTCGCCTTCTCTGCACTGTATTGACCAGCCTCTGTTGATCATCATACAACAACAAATTAAACAAATTAAACACATTTTTATACGCTACAAATGTTTTTCTACATGAAAGAAATCAAACACAACATTTCCATTGTTTATGTTTGTGAAAATGCTTTTTATATGCGGTATACCGTTTGCAGAACAGAAGTGTTTTTGAAGTTAGTGTACCAACCAGACGCAAAGTCACGGAGCTTCTCTTTGGCTCTTTGAGCAGTGTCACTGGCGTATTCATTGGTCTTCTGAGCCGTCTCACTGGCATAATCAGAAGCCTCTTTGCTTTTTCTGGTAGCATCACTGGAATAGTCTTTGGTCCTCTGAGCCGCATCATTGGCATATTCAGACGCCTCTTTGCTTCTCAGAGCAGCATCATCAACATAGTCTTTGGTCTTCTGAGCCGTGTCCCAGGCATAATCAGAAGCTTCTTTGCTCTTGTGAGCAGCATCACCAGAGTACTCTCTGGTCTTATGCGCTGCATCACTTGCATATTCTTTCACATTCTGCCCTGCATTTTGAGCAGTGTCACTCACATAGTCCTTGCTCTTCTTGGCAGCATCACTGGCATAGTCCATGGTCTTCTTGGCTCCATCACTGGTCTTTTGAGCAGCATAATCTTTGGTATTCTTTGCAGCATCACCAGCTTCACTGGCATATTCCTTGGTTTTTTCAGCAGCATAATCTTTTGTCTTCTTAGCAGCATCACTAGCATCGCTGGTCTTCTGAGCAGCATAATCTTTAGTCTTCTGTGCTGCATCAGTGGCATAATCTTTTGCCTTCTCAGCAGCATCACTGGTCTTCTGAGCAGCATAATCTTTAGTCTTCTGTGCTGCATCAGTGGCACAATCCTTCGTCTTCTGAGCAGCATCACCAACATACTCCTTGGTCTTCTGAGCAGCACTACCTGTATAGTCCTTGGTTTTCTGAGCAGCATCACCTGTATAGTCCTTGGTTTTCTGAGCAGCATCACCTGTATAGTCCTTGGTTTTCTGAGCAGCACCACTGGCATAATCCTTGGTTTTCTGTGCAGCATCACCAGCACAGTCCTTTGATTTCTGTGCAGTGTCGGAAGCATAGTCAGAGACTTTCTTGGTGGTGGATTCCTTGGGTTCTTGATCATGTTTGAAGCCAAGTCCCTCAGTGATTTTCTCTTTAGCCCATTCTGTCCATGACTCTGCAGCTTCTTTCCCCTCTTTACCAGTGTCCATGGCCTTGTTGGCTGTTTCTGTGGTCTTGGCTTTAGCCTCCTCATAGTCATGACCTTCCTCTTTGGTTGAAGGCATGTGGCCAACACTAGTGCAGTAACAGTTCATGGCAAGCAACATCACCATCACCAAAACGGAAATCACCCTGGAAGCCATGATAGTATATGGAAGGTTAAAATGCAAGTTTGAGAAGAAATAAATGAAGAAGTCTGTGAGATTCCACAGCAAATGAAAAGAGAAGTGGTTGTGGAGATTGGTTGGGGATTGGGAGGTTTATATAAGGGAGTGGAGTGAAATGATGAACAGGGGGGGTGTGATGCATGCAACGTGGCTTCTTTACAAACATGTCAAAATGCAACGTGTCAGTTAGAGGAACAGATAATGTCTCAAACTGCATGTCATGCCATCTTTTGTTTCTGAAGCTATAGTTTTTGGAGTTGGCACGTGTCAGTGAAAGTGAAAACATGGTAGATTGGAACTAGTTATAATTTTCTGGTTGCTTCTTCTGTTCTCTATTTGCCTTTGGCTTCTTTTTGTTTCTATCCTTCACACCGCCAAAGAACTCCAATTCAATTTGAGAATGCAGAAAAGCGTTATCTGTCTATTATCTACTTTCTTCTTTTCTTCTTCTCCATTTAATGAACATTTTCTATAAAACATAACCACCGCTTTATCTATTTTTTTTTTTTTTTAAAATACACCTCCTTTTGTGAACTATCAAAATGAAACAATACTTTCACATAACGGGTAATTTTTAACTGTGAGAGAAAAAAAAAACATTAAGCACCTTTGTGAAAATGTACACAGGATTTGAATGTTTCTTTAACAAAATACGTCATCTGAATCAGAAATTTTAAAAAATTATAAGTCTGATTTGATTATTAAAAATAGAAAAAATTTCAACTTTATGTAAAAAATGTCATTTAAATTTTTTTCATAATATATATATATATATATATATATATATATATATATATATATATATTTGGCTATTTGTTTTTTCATTGACTAAGTTTTGGGGAGGACATCGTTCATTGGACTTTGGTTAGGATGCCATTAATTTTGATAAAATTGTCTACTATATTGTTTGAAATATTGATATTTTTGGCTCAATAGCTTTTTTCAATCCACATCAATAACTTTCTTATATATTGAAATTAATTGTAGTTATTTTTTTATTAACATCTTCACTTCATGGTTACTTGTTTATGTGAATCTTATTTCTCAATGTACATCAATCTAACTAACATTATTTATGAATTCACATCCATGATGTTTTATTGGTCTAACATTACTAATATTTTTAATGAATGTTTTACTTGCTAATATAGATTATTAAAATTGTTATCAGTTAAAATTATTAATTATATTTATAATTAATATTAATCAAAGTTTTCACCACCATTCATACTAAGGTAGTTATTTTTTAATTAATGCTAATTAAGATTTTTTATTGATGTCATTAAAAATATTGTTTATATAAGTAAAATTTTGAATCAATATTGATAGACACTATTTTTTATTAATAACATTAATATTAATGTTTTATTAATAATATTAATATTATTTTTTATTAATGTAAACTAAGATTTTTTTTAAGATTTAATAAAAATTTTAAACTAATTTTAATGAGACTATTGTCTATAGGAATTATTTTTCAATTAGTATTACTCATTTTTCTAAATAATAAATTATATAAGATATAAATATTTTGTCAACAGACGATATAACATTGTGTTGTTATGTATATAATCTAAACTAATTTTATGCTTTAATAAAATTATATATTTATTTTATATTGTAAAAAATATTTATATATTAAACGAGATCAGTTAAAAGTATAGTTAAAATCAACATAATCTAGAAGTTCAAATTAAAGCTACCTCTTTTTTTGCAATTTCCTAACATTGAATATTGACTGTTTTAAAAAAGATATTTGTCTCGTACGACTATGTACAAGTAGGCAAAATGAAGCTAAGATATACAATCTAAGAAAAAATAATTTGATTTTGTTATTGAAAATATTACATAAAAGAAAAAAAGAGCATTTAAAATTATATGAACTACATTTAATTTAATGCATTCTAGTCAAGCAAGCCCATCAAACAAAATATTAAAATTGATTACATTTCATCACACATAAAAATATTAAAGTTGATTCATGAGGCAGAAATACCAATTCACAATGATCATTTCCTTGAGAACAAGTAAAATAAGAGAGTGAGAGACTATATTATATAATGCAGAAAAACACCTTAAATTTATTATATCTAAAGTTTTATAAAAGAATAATGTTTATGTTCAATCAACTCACTAAGAGAGAAAGAATGATTAAAATCTACATATGTTATCTTCAAATAATTATCATCTCAAACAAGCTTTAACATGATGAGATGATTACCATTTATACAACTTTTTAATCTTAATCAAGATTAACTTATATTAATACTTAAAAATAGTCAAGAGTAATTACATGAACACAGAAAATACATTCTCAGTTAAGTTTTGAGTAACTTGTATAAAAAATATTTACCTTATTCTTCACAACAATAATCTATTTAATAGAACTCAATTACATAAAAAAATAAACTTAGTTTATGTAATAAAAAATAAATTGATATAAAAATTAGAGAATATATTTTCTCTTAATATATCTTTTTACTTTCTATAAAGAAGAAGAGTTATTTAAAATTTAAGTATTACATATAACAAAATTATCTTTAAATAATTAACTTCATTTGGATAGCTTCATATGCTACAATATATTATACACAATTGTCATTAATTAAAATAATTTTTAAATATTATCTTTCAGATATATAGGAAAAAAAGTAGTTAAGAATTCCTAAAACACAATTCAACTCTTTTTTATTGATTTTTTTCTCATTTTCACAAATATTTAATTGAACTTTTATTAATTAAGTGATCAAATTAAATAAAATAAGTAAATAAATAAATTATTAAATCATTTTTGAATGAGTTAAGGGATTAAAAAGTAACTTACTCAAAAATATTCTCTTTCATTAAAAAGGATGTCTTTTTAGGGAATAAAAGAAAAGGCAAAACTTTCACCAACCCCTTGATGTATAAATAAAGAAATGGGCATTTTGGAGTGAGGAGAGTAAGAGTTGAAGGGACACTTACACTCACAGAGAGGAAGAGAAGAGAGAAATGGCTTGCAGGCAATTGTGGGCTTCAAGAGTTTGCTCTTACCTGAGGATCTCTGTCTCTCACAGAGCCTTTTCCAATGGTCATCTCTCCTTCTCTTTTTCCAATGTTTTTCATTCTTCTCTTTCTTTGATTCATCACTTACACTTCTCATCCTCATCCATGTCCTTCCTTCAATCTCTCATTTTAAATCTGTTTATGGATTGGAAATTCACATTTCTTAACATCTTTTATTGTGTATAATAATAGGGATCTCTTAATGTGTTGACACTGTTAACATTGCTTTTTCCACTGTTTCCTTTACATTAGCTATATATTTTAGTGGCAGGGAACTTTCTGAGCTTATCATTAGTTTTTCATCTTTTTGCTACTGCTTCACATTCTTAATGCCACTATTATCTGTCACTCACTAATTATGTTGCATTCTAAACCTAGTGGGCCTTCCTGGTCCAAATAGTTGCAATAATCAAACTGGAGAATGAGAATGGTTGAGCTAGTAATGATAGTGAAGAGAAAAAATTGATTTTTTTTTTAACACTAAATGTATAAAGTAAACTAGGATAAGATCCTTTAAGATTGGATATACATAATGTTTGTATACGATCTCAGAGATTTAGTTTGCTAACTTTTTGTTATCTCTCTAACTTAACTACCCTTGTTGGCTTCTTCCATGTTATGCTTGCAGTTGTTAAAGGTTTGAAGTGCTGATTCGCAAGAATGGGTAAAAGTTGATGGGAATTCTGCAACAGTTGGCATCACTGATCATGCCCAAGATCATTTGGGAGATGTTGTGTATGTTGAATTGCCTGAAGTGGAAGCCACTGTTACACAAGGAGGTAGTTTTGGTGCAGTTGAAAGTGTGAAGGCAACTAGTGATGTTAACTCTCCTGTTTCTGGAAAAGTGATTCAAGTGAATGAAGAGCTTAATAGCTCTCCTGCTTTGGTGAGTTTTGTTGGCAAGATGTGTTTGCTGAGTTTATGTGCATTCACTATTTTTTTCTCCTTGTACTTTTTAGTTAGTTTTCACATGCTACATCTTGGATCACTATGCCTGTGTAGTGCGGAAGGATTGCATTGAATTCTTTTTTTGTCAATACCAAGTGTTTTCATGCTGTCCTATGTTTCTTCATACAGGTAAACTCAAGCCCTTATAAAGATGGATGGATAATTAAAGTTGAACTGAGTGACAGTGGTGAACTAAACAACTTGATGGATTCAGAAAAGTACTCCAAATTTTGTGAAGAAGATTCACATTAAGATATTTCAGCACTCTGCATGGGGTACATCATGTTTGGGTTGGAAAAGCTAAGAATGGATTGTTCCCTCTTCTACACGTGTCACGTCTTGACTGCTCTATTTTAAACCCACGTGCAAAAGCTAAGAAAACTACTCTTGCTGCCAGTTTAGAATATATCACAGTTCACCTATGTCTTCCTTGTTATTTCGGAAAGAATTTAATGAAAAAAACTATGGCTACTTTAGAAGAATATAAAGAACTAAATCCGAGAACAAATGTATTTACTTATCCCGTTAGACTGATGTGGTACTAAAAGTTATAAAAGTTGTGGAGTCATACTAAGAATTAGGGTCAAAAGCTTCAATGTGGTTATAAACTCACAATACTCGTCTTAGTTCATAGTTAAAAAATTTTTTTTTTTAATGTTTTAATATTTTTCCAAAATTAATTTCAAACATAATTAATTTATTTTAAAGAGTCATTTTTGTATTTTAAGCTATAGCTCCTTATACTCAAACATTCAAACATTCATATGAAGATGGGACGATAGAAAAACAAAAACTATTTTGTAGCCTGGTCTTAAACCCTGCGATTTTTTAAAAATTACAAACATATAAACAAAGACTCTAGTCTTTTATATAAAATAATTGTGTAGATTAAAATTGATATAAACATGTACCTGTCAATACTTACATCAGCACACAAACTTCAGCACGGTGAATACAAGTTCACTAGAACCCATCAAAACCAATTCTGCTACTAAACTTCGCTCAATCAGCTACAACCACGAGGGCATTTCATGATATATATTTTGGGCTGAACTTAAATCTACATCAGTTTGATTAATTTGCCCAGATAAAAGGAGAAAGAAAATTTAATGAATACACCTTAAAAAAATCATCAAGAGCTACCGTGAATTTGGCATTCAGTCAGGCCTACAAAAGACACTTCATATAAGCACTCTTGCAGACTTGTACTGTGTGCAACATATATCTCTACAAGTACATGTCTTCTACCCGTCATGAAGATGGCTCCATAAGAAAAACACAAGCCAAGGTTAACTTCTAATTGCATACCTTCAACCCAGAACTAGATTCCACTAAATAAATAAAAATCAAATAAACAAGGAAAGAAAGCCTACGCTGGAACTCTTGGTTTCTGTTCTATCTAAAATAGGATACAAAAATATATTTACCTCTCAAGACCAACTAATTTTCTCCAAGATAACATCGGACAGGAGAGAACAAGAAAAAAACTGACTAATATGGCAAATTGATAATCTCTATATACTCAGCAAAGGAATTTAGGATATCTCAATTCTCTACTGGTGTTGGAAATAGCTCACAGATATCCAATATGATTAAAGAAGATTCCCTGCGGCACAAATGTATCAGTTACGGGTAAAAATAATCATACAATTCCAAATAAGCAGCATTAAGCATATATATGTATGAATATACATCAGGCATGCTATTATGTAAAGATTAGAATGTATGTATGACATTATTAAAGAATAAGATCTTCAACTGTTGGGGTATAAAGGCTATATCATAAAGTCAACCCAGAAGATAGAATCTCTATCCCTGATTAGGAGCATGTGTTAAAATTATAAATTCAGCAGCAATTGGCCAGTTCGAATAATTTGTGCGGCATCAAATTAAACCAAAATTTTGCCAAAACACGTGATTTTCAAATGTGGTAAAAAATAATATTGAACAGCTTCGTGAAAATTTAAGGTTGAACCAGGGAAAGAGAAATTATTTCCTCCTCATAAATGTTGAGTTGGAAGTGTCTGGGTGCTTTGGAAGGTGTGTGGAAGTGGACTTGTGTTAAAAGAAGTCCAAACCCAACAGGTTATATAACAAGTTAGAAAGGTCTAAAAACTCCCATTAATCCAATCCAATAACTTTATGCAAAAATCTAACTTGGTAACAAGAATACATACATAGAAGTCATACGATGCACACAGACACCCAAGTGTTTGCACAAGGAGAGAGAGAGAGAGAGAGGGGTGCTTACTATGTTGAGAATTGTGATGCTATGAAACTTTGCACGTCTTCCTATTGTGGCCAAGTCCCTTGCATTTACTACACTGAAGCTGACGTTTAATTATGTCTATCGATTCAACTTGCTTTATTTTTGGCCGACCTGGAGGGCGCTTAGTAGGTGGAGGGGTTACCATAACTAAAGCAGTGGATTCACCCTGGACAGGTGGTCTGTCAACATTTGGCACAGGGTGAATAGATTCTGCATATGTTAATTGATAATTCTCAACTGTGAAGTATCTTGAACAATAATCATAAGGACTCCTACCAACACATTCAAAGACAGCAATGGCATGACAGCATGGGACACCAGTAAGTTGCCACCCCTTGCAGCTGCAATCCCAATTATCAATATCAACTATATCAACAGATTCTCCACGGACCTCAAATCTGCTACCTTCTGAGAACAATACTTGAAGTGAGCGAGCAACTAATGTTTCCTTTTGGAGCAATTCCTCCTTGGATGGTGTCAACTTTGTAATCCATTGATTAGATTCTACACGTCGTGTATAAATTGTTTCCATCATCTTACCTCGTAATGCATCAATCATCTGAGTAATTGGCAACTCATGTGCCTCTGACACCCAACTGTAGAACTGCTGTCCAAAATTTGATGAAAGGAGATTATACCTTGCTCCATTAAAGAATGCATTTGCCCAGTGCTCCGGCTCACTTTGGATTACCCAATCATAGGCTTCTGGAGAAATACCTTTAATATTCTCAATACTACGTTCAAAAGTATCCAATTTGGGGGCATAAGCAGCAGCATAAAAATCATTAATCATGAAACGTCTGGCCTCATGAGAAAATTGTCCCTTCAAGTCCTTGTTCAATTTCTCAGCAAGGTGACGTAAACAATAGCTATGGTAGCATTTTTCAAATATATCAGACAATGAACTTTTTAGGCCATTTTGAAAATCTGCAACAAATGTGATCTGCTCAGATGTTGATATTGCTAATTTCAGCTCCTGCAAAAACCAGCACCAATTGTCTTCAGTCTCAGTGTCTACAACTGCAAAGGCTACAGGGAAAATGCCATCATTTCCATCCACAGCAGTTGCAGCCAATAATTCCCCTTGGTACTTTGAGTTTAAAGGAGTTCTGTCAAGGAAAATGAGAGGGCGACAGCCTAGCTGAAAACCAGATATTGAGGCATGAAATGCTACAAAGAGACGATGGAAACTTGAGTCCTCTTTAGTTGTGAATGTTGCAAAACTTCCTGGATTGGTCTCTTTTATCTTCTCACAGAAAAATGGCAACTGAGTATATGCCTCTTTATAGGAGCCTTGAAGCTGCTCTCTAGCAATTTCTTTTGCACGCCACGCTTGAGAATAATTTAACTGAATCCCATACTCCCGCTTTATGTCATCAGCAATATCCTTTGGCTTGTAATTGGGTGAATCTTTCAATTTCTCTTTTATAATACTTCCCACCCAACCCCTAGTTGCTCGATACCCGGCTTTAACAGCAGATCCTTCACAAGTATGATTGTAGTGCATTTTCTTAATGCAAATCAACTGAGTGGTAGACAACCTAGATGCATATATTCTCCAAGGACAGCCTTGACATTTACATTTGACAGTGACACGATGACTATCATTTTTCTTATATTTGTAAGCAAACCCATGAGCAATAGAGTATTTATGCAATGCTTCACGAAATTCACTAAAACTATTGAACCTTTGGCCCACACCAGTGATGGTATTTTCCCACTGCTGTGCAGCTTTACGGTGATTGTCATCATTACCCCCAGAACAAATAGAACGTGCAGAGACATCATTAGCTACATCAACCTCTACTTGATCAATGCATTGGACAGCATCAACAATGACATCAACAGGAGCAACGACAGGAACAACGGCTTCCGATACAGTTGTCCTGCTTGACCTGAAATAACAAAAGTTCTAAAAGATTTTCAATTGCACATGTGAATGCATATGATTCTAACATATCCTATGGCCATTTGTTTTTGGTCACAGCCACAGCATCCACTACTCTCTAACATCCTAACTTCTGCATTTATGGGCCAAAACAAACTATATAAATGATAAATGAAAGAATGAGTGATAAACAAACAGAACTTCTGAAAAACTACCTACTGCCAGGCATGTTGGAATTGTTATGTCGAGCAGCTCCTTCCTCCGACATAACAAACACATCAACCGTGTTAACATCCCCAAGGAAACTGACCATGCGTTGCAAATCCTTGTCTTTAGACACTGTAATAAGTGTTTTCTTGTTGCCAGGAAGGAAGTACTTGATAATCATCGTACTTACATTGCAGTTGAACATTTCTGCTATCTCTGACTTCAAATCACTTAAATTTGTCTGTTGATCAATGTCTATTGCATAGGCATCCCCTCCACTGTATGACAATGATCCATCCTTATCTGTCACAAACTCCCCTCCTGATTGACATATAGCAATAACTTTCCTCGTAGCCATGGCCTGCCAAGTAGCAAACATATAATTATTATTTCTATTCCAGTGACAAAATGCAAGTGTCAATATCACAACTCATAAAGCCAAAATATCTTGGTAGATGATAATAAACAGTGAAAGAGGTTCTTGCATTTAGCATTCTGAACTCCTTACTGCAAGGGCCCAACAAGTAAATTTCACTGCCCAGAACACACGGTCACGTTTGGCATCAAATTTCAGAAGCGAAACACACATTAAACAAGCACAACATAATCTAACATAGAAAGTTTAGATAAAAATTTAATCTTTTTAACACAAATAAGATGAACAGCCCAAATGAAAAAACCAATGATTTAGAGAGAGAAAAAGTTTATTGGTATAAAACAGAAAAACCAGTGAACTAATATATTATTTGATATCAAGAAAGAGGAGGCAAGGATGTAATTGAAATGAAAAAAAGGAAAGGAAGAAAACCCTAACGAAGAAGAAGAAGAAGAAGAAGAGAATAAGAACCTAAATGCAGAATGGAGGGTGCAATTGTTGGTGTTGGTATTTTCACAGATGATGAGAGGGATTGGAGAGAGAAAGGTCTGTTCTTTTGTGTTTACCCCCAAATTGTCTAAAGGCCTCACTATACGACGACGTATTGACAATGTCACTTCACTTTCACCTTTCTGATTTGATTTTTCCACAAAACACCGTTCTACTTCTTTTTTATTACAATCATTCTACCCTAAGAAATCTTTTTTCCATTTTTATACAAACTTTCTTTTCCTCCCAAACACTTTTTCACACTTTATTTTGTATTAAATTAATTATGTTTCTTATATTTTCTTCTCTGAAACACAATAACTTCTTTGTTGTTTTATAATTCAAAACATGCCACTTTTAAAAATAATCATGAACTGAAAAAAAATTATTGAAATCATAAATTATTTCAAATGGATTTGACTCGTACTAGTGGATATAGTTTAGAAGACAAAATGTAGAAATTGTAATTTTATGTTAAATCTTTTAACTATATATTTAATTTAATTTGTATTTTTTACATTTTAAATAGTTGAATCTTTTTACTTGTAATAAGAAATTTCTTATGTTGAATTCCTCATTGTTGGATTAATGTCAATGAAATAATCCAAAAACACAAACAAATGAAAGAAAAGTTCAGTCTATTTTGAATAACTTCTCATAATATTAAATGCTATTAATTTTCTTATGATAGTTTCTAAATAAATAAATGCAAACTAGATTCTAATTTTATAAATATCTAAAAAAATAATCAATAAATTAGATTGTATTGAGCAACTTTTTTATTCATAAACAATATTTTATCATTTAATTGCTTATTTGGCTAAAAAATATTTTTTATTTTTATTGATTGAAATCAAAAATTGCTATAAAAATATTATATAAATTTCAATCATATTACAAGTTTTGAATACTTATATTTTAATTATTTTATTTTCAAAATAATATTTACTCAATTAATTTAATTATTTAAAAAACAGTAATTGTATTCTCTAACACTTTACGTTGTATTTCGAGAGAAATATTTATGCTATAAACGTACAGCATGTTAGAAAAAAAATTCGAGTGTCATAACATAATAATTTAGTGTGTGTTTGAATTTAAATTGAAAATAGTTAAATCAATTTTTAATTTTTATTAAATATTGTTCTAACACTTTCTTTTACATCTACAAAGCACTATGTTTCATTCACATCTTAAGAGGCTTCACATATTCCTATGTATACTACTAATATCTTATCTACCCTTTTTTTAACTTTTAAAATTTAAATTCTTCTAGTTCACTTTATAAAAAAAAATATTTTCATTCAAAATATTTTTTCTATAATTGCATTTCAAATGAATTCTGTTTTACAAAAGAAGAAAAAAAATTTATAAAATTTCACCACACGGTTCTTTTTTCAAAAAAAGTAAAACAAAATTCCTTACATCAATAATGTTATGTATTAATAATATGATGAACATATAATTGCAATTTTCTTCATCACTAAACGGAATTATCTCATGAATAACATTATTGTTGTGATTCTTGCCAACAAGTAACTTATATGTATTGAGAATATTATATCTGTAACATTATATTATGTAAAGAAGATACAATTTTTTAATTATTTTTAGTATTTTTATTTTACAACTATCCTTTAATAAAATTAATATATTTTTCATAATTTTAATTAAATAATTTATCTTTTAACAAATAAAATAACTTTTTATTTAATAAAAATATTTAACTGCATAATCTCTCCTCTCAAATACCACTGTCTATTTTCTCAATTTAAAATATTTAATGCATACATTATTTTAGTTTTTGAAGTATTCTTTTAAAATTATATATATTCTAAAATTGTATTATTTAGATTTTAAAAATAGAATACTCAGAAAGCGGGAGTGTGTTTCCGCTATTAATAAATTAAAAACACTTTTTGCTGTCCCCAACTAAATATCTTAAAACTGTCACTGTTGATAAGGAAATATTAAAAAAAAAATTATGCATTAGTTGTTTTAAATACTGCCTTATTTTTTTCGGATATAATAAATAACATCTTTGAAAATCTTACTTCTATGATATAAATATTCTCTTTCCATCATAATTTATTTGATAATGACATCACTAAAATTTAAAATTGTCCTGTGATTGTTATCCGTATATTTTAAACCTAAAAAAGGATAGCATTTATCTTTTGGTCTAGCTAAAATATCAACTTTATGATTGTTTTATTTTTCTTTTGAAAAAGTGTTGAACCATGTAAACCACTGATTCCACTAATAAAGTGGGACTCAAACGAGTTATGCAAAAGAATAAAAAAAATAACAAACAAAGAAATTGATATCAATAGCTTTATCAATGAATTTGGTAAAAAAAATTAAACATATCTCTTTCAACACTCTCAATTGCATATAAAAAATAAAAAGGTTGAAACCACTTCTAACAAGTTCCATTACACTATGATTTGGAGTGATATTGAGTTATCGTGCATTTATCATCTAATGATATTAAAAAGTGTTCTTAGAAAATCTTAATCTTACACTCATGCAAGAATTATAAAGATATTAAAAGATTGTGAATCGAATTTTTTTTGAATTAAAGTATAAATAGAAAAACTGTTAAAATATTAGTCATATGATTAAAATAAAAAGTACAAAAAAGTTTTAAAAATAATGTAATACAATGATATTCAAATAAAGTAAAATAAAATTATTATATTAAAAATGAGTTTATCTTATATGGATGTTTGTTGGTATATTAAAAGATTCCACATCAGATCCAAGGGTTTTAAAATTGTTTCTCGTGTTATAATATTGTCTATCATAAGTTACAAACTACTTTTAATTGTAAAACCCTAAATCAGTAACGAGGTGATTAACGAATACCGTATGATAAGTTTTTGTAGATAAAAAATCTTGTTAGGATTATCAACAAAGAAGGTAAATGGAAATGTGATGCATATATTCTCTTTAAGATCAGCATGAATAAAGATATTGTTAAGATTACCTATAGAGATTGTTATGTGGAAATGTCATCTACATCTTTTCTTCGATAAAATCGGCATTAATAAATATATTGTTAGATATTAAGTTGGTAAAACTCTCATTTTTTAATGACTTTTATAGATAAAAATACTTAATTACTAACAATTTTATCAATAACTACAAATATCTTTACAAAGTTTTGTCTTTAATTTCATTGTTGCAATTTGATATTCTTATTTATTATATGTTGACCATATAGATTCTTATTTATTATATGTGGATTTGTAAACCTTCCAACTTTGTCTCAATTTCAATATTTTGATATACATTATGAGGAACATATTAGGTGTTTCATATATATTATTATGAAAAAAAAACTAATATTTTATTTTGTATTTTAACTTTTTATTAGGGATGAGTAATAAGGCACAAACAAAATTGAAAAAAATACATAATGAATGGATAAAATATTTTTTACTTATTAGAAACTAATATTTGTTATGGTTTAAAATACACATGCTACTTAGAATTATGATTTGATATAACTAGTTTAATTTTGATTAATAGTTATGGCTAGTTTATTTATATTTTAATGCTGACATTCTAATGTTTATGTACTTAACTACAATTTTGGACAAGTTTTGGTATTCATTACTTTATATTAATATTGAAATTTATTTTGTTAAGAATCTTATATACTTTGTTAAGTTCATCTATAGTTACAGACTAGGAAAGACACACAACAAGTCACATTTATAACAAACATGGTACATTATTCAGATTAGGGCATAACAATCTTGCAATATTAGTTGTCTAGGTTTTATTAACCTAATTAAGGAATTAAAAAAATATTGAAAATTATGAATATAACTTATTTTATTATTTAAATATTCAAATGATTCCCCCTTATAATTGTAGTGTATTTGTTACAAATTTTATCTTTATCAATATAACTTATTTTATCAACTTTATTATTTAAATAACTATTAATAAAGACGATTGTTCGTGTTTATGACTATTTTGTAATTACTTTTAGTATATACAATTTGTTACTAATTTTATTCTTATTAAGATAATTTTTTTATTATTATTTTTATTTAAATAACTATTAATAAAGATTATTCTTATTTATAACTATTTTGTCAATTTTGTTATCAATTTTATTCTCATTAATATAACTTATTTTCTTAACTTTATTATTTAAATAAATTACTCATAACAAATAATAATTATCCTCAAATACTATATAATTATAACATTATAAAACTAACAAAAAAATATTTGCTTTATAACTTTTTATAATAATTATTATAATATTTATTTATTTTTAATTATATTTACCTTTTAATTAAATAACTTTTTAAATTTAATTAACTATCCAAAATTAAAAAAATTGTCTATAATAAAACTATAACAATTAGTTATTTTATAATTATTTTTATGAATTTTTTTACTAAATGTAATAATATTTTTTATTATTTTAATAATTATAATAAAAATACATTTTTATTTTTTATTATCATAAAAGAAAGCCAACACATGACTAGTTTTTATTACAGGATAAGTTAAACCCTAGCGAAAACAATCCAACTTATCTATTTGGGAATTAGAAGTTAAGCAAATTAGGGGAATGTTCCTTTAGATTTCAAAGACATTGATTGTTTTAAAAGTTGGTATTCACAAAAATTAAAATGGATAAAGAAGAAAAGGGTGTTGATTTTGTGAGATGAGTTATGCAGTAGGAGCATTGCTTGTTCCATCTTCATCTCCAACTTCCCTCCCTTTGGTAACTCTATTTTCTCTTTACCTCTTTCCCTTTCCACATCTTCTTCCCTTTTGCGTCATCATAACATTGTTTTTCTGTTCTTTCCTTGTATTTTAGACGAATTCCACTGCTTCTGTGCAAGTGGAACATGGGGTGAATCCCATTGAAGATGGGTATAAGTGGCGCCTGGTTTTGGCTTACGAAGGAACCCGATACGCAGGTTTCCTTCTCCTTTCATTTTCGCACTCTGCCCATTCTATTTCATGTGTAAAGCCTTTAACTTTCTCAAACATTTTCAATTGGGTCGTTATCTTTATCTGGGTCTTGTTGTTTCACTTGGCACTTATTTTGTTTCTGAATTCCATGCTTTGAGTGCTTGTTTAATTTATCTTCTCATTCTATTGTTTTTGTACATACAAACCAGTGTCAATGAAACTGCTTTGTTTGTTAAGATGTTTGCATTGTTGCATACATTCAATTTTCAGTTGCTTTGAAGAATTTTAAACATTGTATTTATCGTTTTAGGGTGATCTCATCATGCATTGTGATTATAGTCACGAGGTCAGAAATTTATAAATTCCATATATACAATGCAATTTAAGGAGTAAGCATCTTAGTTCTCCAATGCATTTTGCACCCGAAAGAAAATACTATAGTTAATGATGCTTGGCTAGTGATGAAAGTGACAGATATAACAAATTTAAGGACTGAAATGGGGGGGTTTCTTGAACTTCCGGAGGATAACAGTTCCTTTTGTCTTAAGGCCATATAGAAAGGTGCACTTTTCCAGTATTAATAAGTAAATATATAGTTTAAGAATTGAGCTCTTTCCTTTAACCCTTGAATGATGTTCATATTTCAGGCTGGCAATATCAACAGTCTCCCCCTACTGTACAATGCACTCTGGAGAAAGCTTTAATTCAAGCAACAAAGCTTCAAAGGAAGGATCTCAGTTTGGTTGGTGCGAGCAGGACTGATGCAGGAGTCCATGCTTGGGGTCAGGTCTGGTTTTGTTTCTTTTGTGTAGCTTCAACTTTCAAGTAACAAACATAGTAAATGTATGACTTGGAAGAACTTTTTCTACTGCAGGTTGCTCATTTTTTTACACCTTTTAACTATGACAATTTAGAAGATATTCATGCAGCTTTGAATGGCCTTCTCCCTTCTGATATCCGAGTTAGAGAGATCAGCCCTGCATCAGCTGAATTCCATGCTCGATTTTCTGCCAAAAGTAAGATTTACCATTACAAGATATACAATGATAGCATCATGGATCCCTTCCAGCGGCATTTTGCTTACCATAGTGTATATAAACTCAATAGCGCTGTTATGAAAGAAGCTGCAAAATATTTTGTTGGGAAGCATGATTTCTCGGCCTTTGCCAATTCATCCCACAATGATCGGGTGCCGGATCCAGTGAAGCATATATTCCGATTTGATTTGAAAGAAATGGTACGTTACTAGTTCTACCATTGAACTATTTTGCAGTCTATTACCCTTTTTGTACCTTTTTCTTTATTTTCTGTGAAGACTTCAAAGCTTGAAAAAACTGATTACTTCATCAATATCCTTGATTAGGGAGCTCTTTTGCAACTTGAGGTTGAAGGCACAGGTTTCTTGTATAGACAAGTCCGAAACATGGTAAATAGTCTTGTTCCTGACTAATGTAAAAGATTAGTCAGCAATTTCAAAATTACTTAATGGTTGTTTCACATTGCAATGAATATTTCTGTGTGCTTTTCCAGGTGGCTTTGTTGCTTCAAATTGGTAGGGAAGCTATCCCTCCTGACATTGTTGCACATATTCTGGCAAGTCGAGATCGCAAAGAACTTGCAAAATACTCGTTGACTGCCCCTCCTCATGGCCTCTGTCTAGTTTCTATCAATTACAAGGAAAGTCACCTATTGCCTCCACCAGGGTGTCCTGCAAACAGTTTTGGCAGGCATCATACCATAAGGAAATGCAAGGTTCCATTCTTTTTGTGATAGGCATCAAAGCAAACAGTCTAAGGTTTTTTTAGTAATCATAATGACCTTAGGACTGAGTTTTTTACATTCAGATTTTAGGATTGTTAAAAGATGTAATTTGATTGAAGTACTGTATTTGTTTAATTCAAATATGTAGTTCAGTGCAGCCACCGGTATTTGATACATATATTTTAGAGTTAAAGATTAAATCCTTAGTCCATTACTACATATATTACAAAAATAAAGAAGATAGTCCGTAACTTGGAAAATCATAAATCAATTTGATCTCTTGGCATTGCAACCACAGCACATTTTGATTTCTGTTATTATTAAATCAATTAATTTTGTAATTTGCAGTTGTAAGTTTTAATTTTTTTAAAATTGTAATCAGCTTTTAGAAATTAGTTTTTTTTTTCTAATCTAGGTTCAAATAAATTAGTTTAATTTTTTTCATCTTATTAAAATTAATTTAATGGTGGTGACAATCTAATGATGTTAACAAAGATAATGGTGACTGATGTGTTGCTAGGGGAGGTAGTTACAATAGTTTCTAACAATTGATTCATATGCATCAGTTTAGGATCGAATTTGAATGATAATTACAGAGTTAAAACTCACCACGATGAGGGAGCAAAAGAGGGAATGTGCCAAAGATCAGAACATGATGGCCGGAGATGAAACGCAACAACGGAGGAACATTTTTTGGAAATCTATTTATAAAACAAAATTGTTTTCCTTTTATTTAAGATTAAAGGGAGAATGGGAAAGGACAGAAAACAAGAGAAAAAAAGTGAAGAGTGAAAAATTTATACTAGATATAATTGATGCCATAGAATAAATTTAATTGTATATTGATATATTTATATAATCATTAAAAATAACTTATTTTATTTTTTAAATTAATTAGTTTTATTTATTTATATGCATAATCAGAACTCAATGTCTCAATCTTTGAACTAACCCGCATTCGAATACCTCAAAGACCATGTTCACAGCTGATTACTGAATATAGTTGAAAATATACCTATCTATATTCGAATAACTCGAATAAGTAACAGATACCCATACATGGTTAGTTAACTACCGAGTCCTGGATTGTACATGTCAGAATATGTGTAAACTGTAAACAAGCAAGCTGAAACAGAATCCTGGCATTTTTTTATTAGTACACTGTTGTCCTATAACCACTGGCCAGCTAAAACACTACTTGGCTAAGGGAAAAATGCTACCAATGTCCTTCATGAACTTGATACCACTCTAAATAATCCATGGTATCATCATCACAATGAACATCTGCTCATAGTGTCAACAGCCGACTCTTATTCCTTCTAATTATCCTCCGCTTTCCACCATTATACCCTAGTAAGAATCCTCATTATTAAGTTGCGAACAATAGTGTGTATACGAGTCATGCGCAAGGTTCTGTGGAACATAGAAAGACATACCTAGGTCAGTTTAAGTCCAAAGAATTCAATATAAATGATGAAAAAAAAGTTATTAGAATACCTGTTCCTGAGAGCGGAAATACATGAAGGGCGTATAATACAGAAAGTTTGACACCCTAGATGTATATATGTCGGCATATCTGTCATAAATTTCAGAAATTCAACATCAAAAGAGAAATAAGATGAAATAGAGATCCGGGGCATCAAAAAACAAGCACATACTTCTCAATTTGTCTCATCAAGTGGCTTTTATCCCACAGTCCAGCACGAGATAGAAAACCCCACCTAATGCAGATATATACACCAAGTTAATAACAAATGCAAATGGTAAAAAAGCCAAAAAGCAAGTCAAGAAGCATCTAGATTGTTATGTAAAGAATACTTTCCCCTAACCCATGTAGCAAAGGAGAAAAAAAGGGACTTTTTTTAACCAGGGACATATTGCCTGAAGTTGCAAAGTCAAGCATCAGTTAATAGTAATTCCTTTTCATGGCAAATTAGTTATTAAAACATAAAACGGCTTTACATATTTAACCATGTGGAATCAGTCAATAAATCAAGTACAGATCGAATACAATTAGAGACCTTCTGAATAAAAAGTTCTATCCTCAAAGCTTACCTTGAATTGAAGAGCTCCCCGTCAGCCTCCAGCATTGGAGCAATTTTCTTATCCAGTCTTTGCATAACAATAAGTAGCTTTTGCATGCTATCCGTGAGGTCTTCATCATCCATGTTAGTTGCTGCTAGGGTCTTTTAAGAAAATAGAAAATATTACAATCAGTACTGAAGCAACAGGCCAACAGTACATGTAGTCTTATCTGGGCAACTTCATAAAATTATAATAAAAAGGTATGCTCAATATAAGTTTTCTGAGTTTTTTAGGCACAAGAGTCATAGTTGAAGCATTAAAAAAAGGCTTCAATATATGAAAGGAAGGTTACTAACTAGGCCAATGATGTCAAAGTGTATTACAAAACAACTGGCATTAATAACTGAGATATGTGCGAACAGCATTGAATGGTTATCTTTAGAATAAGACTATAGGCAACAGACTAATAGCAGCAAGGGTATTAAGTATTATCACACGAATGCAAAAGAAAATTCCTAAGTGCCTAATGCTTTTCGTATCGCCAACAATGGTAAGAGGTATTTCCATTACAGCAAACAAAGCATAGAAAATGGAACAAATAATAGGATTATATGATCAAAACTTACCTGAGCAGGACGGTCTCTGGTCCGCCGCTGCAGAGCCAGCCGAAGTTGGTTAAAGAGATCCCCTACAACCTCCTTTTGATTTATAAGCTCCACCAATGATTCTCTATAATTCCGGCTACCAATCAAGGCATTGTACTGCAGTTTCAACATTTACAAAGCATAAGGATATTTCTTAGTTCTATCTAGTCATGGCATCATATTTGCTTTATAAGCACATACAGTTCAATACAATATATTACTGAAAGCCATTAAATGCATTTTAGCTTTGAGTTAACAAGCAATTCTGGAGTTTTTTAGTCAGAAATTATTCAAACATAAGCTGGTTATACTAACCTCTTCTTCCAGTTCCCGACAAATCAATGCTGTTCGCCACCGCAAATGGACTTTGGATTGACTGACATCAGTGTAAATGTGGTCGCCAACATACAATATCTCATCTCCATGAATACCTAGAGAATTTTCAACCATTTGTGCACTTCCCCCTGAATACAAACCACCTGCAGAAGATGGTAGATGGAGTAGCATGGTCATCAGTAGTAACATGAGCGGCTCAATTATCATGATGATTGGATGATACAATTTAGGAAAAAAAATGTTTTTTAGTTATATATTATCATGACAAATAATAAGATGTATTTTAGTTATATATTATCATGACAAATAATAAGATGTGATACAATCACTCCTTCCTAATCTCATCAAATCCAAAATATCAGTGTTTTTTTCTTTGTATTGTCCACAATCTACTACTTATTCTTCATTCCCATTTCTGTAACAGATATATTCTAGAAAGGAATGCCTCCAAATAGTTAGAACAGATGCATTCCATTTTTAGAAGTTAAAAAATGTACTTCAAAATAGTGTATTTCTCATTTGAAACCCTTTTTTACTTTTATGGCAGCAGATTCAAAAAATATTAGTAACAGATTTATTCGTCGAGAGATGAATGCCGAATTAAAAATATATAACCTTTTTGGTTTTGTTAAAAAGTTCACTTGTCTCAAATTGTATTACTAGCATTCCAATTTTGGAAGTCTCAAAAATGTACTGTAAAATAATGTATTTCTCATTTTGAAACACTATCGACTTTTTAGTTCAATAAAGTTTATTCCATGTTTGGAAGTCTGAAGTGTATACACAATAACATATTTCTCATTTCAAAATCTGGGAACAGTATTCAAAACGACAGTCTTCATTCATATATTAATCTATAAAATAAAAACTTAGAACGATGACATTCTCTTTTTTAGAAAATAAGAATCTCAAACTTCTTACACAGTGACAAAGCAAATGAGCCACAAAATAACGATCGGACAAACTACTAATTACCAGTTTGAGCCTTGAGGCATGGACGCATAAGACCCTCGCCTGTGACCACTTCATACATGGGGTGTGATGTTTGGAAGAACTCTGGTTTCCTTGCTGAGACAATTACCTATCCATGAACAAAACCATACTCATTTATGCAAATTTATTTCATAATAAGATAAGGCTGTTAGTTTAGGGCAAAATAATGATGCGGAGAGAGAGTATTTCATTCCTCCAATGTCAAGAAGTTTTTTTAAACTTCTTCAAGAATAAAATAAGAAATAATGTACACAAACTTACAATATCAAATAGATCTCGCCAACTCATATCATTGGGAAGGAATCTATTAAAAGAATGTCTCATCATTTTGTCTGTGTAATGATAATCTGAGTTGGTAATTAGCAGAAGTTTTTTACCAGCCTGTTTCAAGTAGACAACTGATAAGGAGTAGAAGGCCAACATATGTTATGCAAAATATAACACATTAGAAGTAATACCTCCTTCTGATCCAAAAGCGCCAAAGGTAATTCTGGATCAGGCTCCACAAAAAGTTCAGGCTTAGACATGATCTCGCTCTGCATAAATTTCGTGTCATTTGTTGTGAATGAAGCACAACACTATAACTTCACAATAGCCAATACAACAGCTTGACTGTGTTTACCTTAAGGCGACCTTCTACATGTGCCCAGAAAAGAGCTTTTCCAACAGCCTGAAAGTAGTGGCAATGGTAAAGAAAAGAACTTAAGTAATCAATATATCATTTATGGCTCCGAAACATTTGCCCCACCCATATTACCTTATATAGTCCTTTATAATCAAGAGGGCCAAGATCTGCTGGTATAGTCCCATCATCCAATCTGTCAACCATCTGAAAGAAATAGTACATCATTAATGAAGCCTCACCATAAAAAGACTTATTGCAATATATAAAAAGCTAACACCCTCATAAATTAAGTAGGTACTATGATTAGTCATATTATTATCAAGAATAACAGCTTACAGGAGCTACCTTACATTTTAATTTCACATCTTAATATTTCAGCAATCCCATTTGGACCCTGATACCTTCTTGAAGTTTGGACTACCTAGTTGGCCCCTAAAAGGGTTAACAAGGGGGAATGGACAAGGGTTCAAAAGACATCACTAACATTGTTCAACTTTAAGAGAGCAACAAAACTCATGACCCATTGGAGAGATAAAAACCCAAGATAACATTATATCAGAATATCTCCACTACCGAAGGCTTTGAGGTTTACACCAGCAATAGCAACATACCTGCATGTAGGCCACAGCTTCAGACACAGAAAACAGTGTATTGAGAAACTCCCATCGACTCTCCTTTCGCAGGTCCACCAGTTCTCTCCCATACATCTCACTTCCATTGCATATAAAGTTAAGTAGCACTCTCCAGTTTTTGATAAATGATATCTACTAAACTATTAATGTGTGTGAACATGCATGCATGGTTGTTAATAATGTATACATAAAATATATCAATTTGAAGGCTGTCTACACAGTCAACCAATAAATAGTTGACGATGATTCATGTGCAAACCTAAAATGATCAAATCTATTGTTTAGAAGAGGGATTATGTCATCCTAAAATGGTGTATGTTTTGATAAGTTTCCATTATCAGGAATGAAAATACAATGACACTTACCTCACAGCTCGAGTAGATAACATTTGAGTGCCATGCATGGCTCTTTTTACGTAACCAAATCGATCAGCTTTAACCAAATTTCCATTCTCTTTGTCTATGACAAGGCCTCTAATTACCTGAACAATTTATAACAGAATGCAAAGATCAGTTAAACAAAAAGAAGAGAATATGGATTTCCAAATGCCTTTAGGTTGCTAGAGAGAACATATTACGAGGTCAGGATCAAAGGCAAGTCCATCAACAGGGAAACCCATGTTCCTAAGGTTTTCCATACAGTAGTCATAAGCCCTGCCTTCCCAAGCCTGTAAGAGAATACGTCTCAGAAAAGTCCATTACATGAACAGAAACAAACCTACAGTTCCAGACCACACAATACATAAACTATTCGTACTTCTATGATTTTGATTGAAACACCATGCTAACATACAAGAATAAAACCATCAAGCAGTGTAGGGGAAAATACTTTGTATTTCTATCAATGTGGTAAACATCAGAACTAATAGAATGAATTAGTACTATAAAATAGTATTGACTCTTGACTCATTTGATGATTACCTTATGATAATATTACGAATGTATTACAGAATTTTTTTGTTTATAAATCTGACATACGGCACCGTAAAAAATTAAACTAAGAAAGTTATATCTGCATATTTAGTTATTAGGATTATTAAAGTTCATACAGACTACATGGTAAATGGAACAGAAGTGTACCATCACGTTATAATGAATCAAGGTATAGTCCATGTCATATCCAATGGCACTGATGGACCGCAGATTCAATGTACGGCTGCAGAATATTCCACGAGGCGAATTTCTGGATGAAGAAGGGCTCTACACATGAACACAAACAAATGATATTTTATTTCAGAACATGAATCCACTTCTCAGTCAGATCCAAACAGTAAAAGAGTGAGAGAACAAAACTAGAAAAGAGACAAAATACTAGTGTCAGTCAGAAACAATAATTAGATGAAAAGAATAACAAGTGACGGAGGAAGTAATAGGTGGTTGTGGAAAATGTTGATAACAATGATATAAAATGTCAACGTTCTAGGGTGACACTCCAAAATAAAATGTAAAAATTTATCTTCGGGGGACATCTATGGAAAACAAAAATAATTAAATGATGATATAAGTAAATCGTCATTTTAATACTTTAATGAAACCTACACAAACACCCCATATTCATTGTATATGTATATAGATATCTAAAATATGAGAACCCTATGCAATTTGTTAAACTGATCAGCTCGTGATGTTTGAATAGACAATGTAAAACTAAAAGGAGGATATTTTGCAACTTGTCATGTGAGACATCTCAGTATTAGGAATACAGCTCACAAAAAACACAATTTGTAGCATGTGTAATGTCCATTATCCATCCATACCCTTGTTGAGAAGAGAATTTGATGATGATACAAATATATCCACGGCAGAAGAGCACAATAGGGGAGGCTGATACCACCCGATATATTCATAATAAATTCATTCATCAAGCAATTGCATAGGAAGCAGGAAAATAGACTGAATTGAAAAAAAAGAAACACAAGCAAGCACAAGGAGTAGGCCAACTGCACCGGAATGCCCAAATCTTTTAGCAAATCGTCTGCTTGTCTTGCTTCTGATCTGGCCACTTCCTCAATTGGACCTTCTAAAGCAGCATGACCATCAATTCCTACAAGCAGGGGGACCAACATTTGCCTTGTTTAGCACAAATTCACAAAACCACATTCAATTAAATAATAAGAAGGGAAACTAAATTCATATAAGATAAAATTAGCTTAGGTATGAGTTAAAGAATCTAATACGAAATAGTGTTACAAATTAACTTCAGATGTAACAAAAAAAGATGTAATAAAATGGGTCTAAACTGATATCTGTTGTTCAGAACATCAAGAAATAATATACGATCCAATGTCCTATTCTATGATATAAAGAAACTTTCACATTCAGCAGCTAACACTTGATCTTGATCTTGATAAGCAACGCTTAATCTTGATCAATGGTGCTATCGAGTAACAACCAGCAGCCCAAAACACAAACAAGACAGACAAAGACAGAATCACTGCAAGTGAAGACCAAAAATAGGAATCTTGGAAAAGTGTTTCAAGTATTACCAAAAGCCTCAAGATGCTCCGACTTGACGTTCAAATCACCTTTGGTGCTCTCCCCAAGGTAGTCGACGTCGGACTTGTTCGACGACGTCACAGAGAAGACGTCAGAGTTCGAGTCAGCGCTGCAGCGACAAGGCCTCAAAGCCTTGCCTGACTTCAAATTCACGCCGTTATGGGAAGTGGGTCTGGTGAAAGCTGCAATCTTGAAGCACTTGTTGTTGTTGGGGGTGGAGGGCGCCAGTGCCTGCGTAGCATCGCCGCCATGGACGACGGCGAAGAGGCGGAAAAGGTTGGTGGCGTACATGAATTTGTAGAGGTTGAAGTGAGGGAAGAGAGGAAAGGAGAGTATGATTGGTGGGGAACACTGGCAGTGGCAGTGACGAGTGAAAAAAGAGTTGGGGATAGAGCTTCGTGCCACACACTGAAAGAATGCTGAACACAGAATCTTTTTCATTTTATTTTTGTGGAGTTAAATTTGGATTTGGATTTTTATAGTGACGTGTCAGGTACTTTTAAGCTAAAGAGAAAAGATTTTTTTTTTCTTTTTTACACTAGTAAAAACTGTATTTATATTTTTAGACCATTGCTTCTTGTATTTAATAAACTTTTAATATGCGAATAATAATGTTCTTGTTATTTTAATTTTAAAATTTATTTGTTAACTAATTTTTCTCTTTGTTATTATATGAGTGTAATTAAATTAAGAAAAAAATTGTTAAAGGTTTGTTTCTTATTAACAAATTTTTTTGAAAAATAATAAAAAAATTATCTTGATAATTGTTAATAAATTTTATTAAAAAATAATTAAAAAACAATCTTATAAACATTTTTATTTTTTTTAATAAATATTGAATTCGTTATAAAAAGTTAAATATTTTTAAAAAATTATTTAACTAAATTTTTTAAATTAATCATATTATTGTTCCATTTCAAATTATAAAAATCTTAACAGTAAAATATATGTCATTTTAATAAATTAATAAAAAATAAAATAATCATTAAGAGATAATTGATTGAAGAAATAAAAATTTTACGATATTTGTATAGTGTAAAAATCAACAGCCATATTTTTATTATGTTAGAATTACGTGCTTTTGTGAAAAATGATATTTAATGTAATATGTGATGGTTATTTTTAAAATAAAAAGTTATTATATATTTTAAATGAAAAAATAATTATTTATTTATTAAATAAATAAATTATTTTTTTATTTATTTAAAGATAAGTTTGTCGGTTAAAGAGATGATAGAAAGATTTATATGTATATTTTGATATAATGATATAAATATATAAATATGTATACAAAATTAAATAAAGGTGACATGCATGTAGTAGTGATTAATTTTAAGGTAGTATGTGAATTTAATCAAATTTAATAAAAAAGTAGTTAACATTATATTTATTATATGTATTAATGCAACATTTAATATTACAAATTAAATATATTTAAAAGTAGGGTTTTTTTTATGAGAAGGTTTTACTGGTGTTAGTATAGATTGAATAACTTTATGAGTCAATTGTATCAGATTTTTTTTTTCTAGTAGAGTTTTGAATGTGTTATAAATGATGAATATATATTGATATCTATGCACAACAGTTTATGAAAAAAGTTATTCAATATTAAGTATTATATTTATTAATAATAATGTATTTATTATATTTGATAATGGAAATATAAATTTATTAAATGTATAATTTTTAATCATAATATTTTTTATATATTACCAAATAAATGATAACTATTTGTATCTTTGTTCGCATTGTCTACTTAAAATTTCTATCAGTTTAATCATTGGTTCTACTAGTAATAATAACTGTTAATACAATATAATGATTATAAAAATATAATAGTTGAAGAATGTGTTATCTAAAGTTGAGAAAACCAATTACACATACTGGTGAGGAGTTATAGTTTTTTTTATTATTATTTGTGTGAGACTGTTTTTTCTTACTTTAATGTGTTATTGAACCTTTAACACACTCATTTAACTATTTTTTATTTATTTATTTTGATTTCAATAATATATAATTTTGAATAATGATATAACATACTAAAGGCCACATTATTAAGACATATGAAGTTACGAGTGGCACCTTGATATTAGAAATAAAAATAGTTACATTTTATATCAGAGAGGACAAAACAGTAAAATTTATAACATAAAAACGAAAATGATAAAATAAATATATTATATAAATAATTTACATATTTATATTTAAATTTTATTAAAAAATAATTTCTTATTATTTTGTAATATTTTACAATATTACATCATTTATATACAAAAATATTTTTAAAAAACAAATTACTTTAAATTTTTTTTATTTATCTTAACTTTACACTGAGTAAGAATGTTAATGTAAATCAGGTTAATTTAATATTTTTAAATTTATAAAATAAAGTATTTCAATTTGTAAATTACTCTAAATAATAATCATACCACAAATTCAAAGTTGAAAATATTTTATAATGATAAGATTCAATGAGACTTTGATAATTAAAAAAATGTGCCTATAAACAAATTTCAAATATATCAGTCTTAATAGTATTATTATTTCAAATATTCTTATGTTTGAATTTTATGCCTATATCTTGATTAATTTAAATATTGTAACTTTTCATATTGTGAAATTGATATTAAATAAACTCACTCTATGACAACGTTCTCAATTAGCACTATTTTTAAATGTTTTAAAAATAATGAATATATGTTTATCATTGTTTAAGGATGGTATTAAATAATAAAGTTTTATATTATAAAAATTAATAATAAAAGAATTAAAGTGCAAAACGATAAAACAAATATATTTAAAAAATAATAAATGTTGGGTAATCTGAGGGGACAAAATCGGGAGATCTCACAAAGAATGAGAATTAAGCCAACATATAAAGGAATGACACCACCTTCAACCCAAAACCTTAAGGCATTGAGTTTGCGGATCTTCTTTCTTATATGTTGCTCAATTTTCTCATTCCTACACAATGTGAGACTTAGACTCACACTTGAATACCCAACAATCTCCCCCTCAAGTGAGAGTCCCTCCTCCACATTGATACACTCCCCATCCCCCTCGAGCGAAATCATTTATTGTTGAGAAACTTATGCTATAAACACAGGAATGGACGAAAATAAATGAAGATGAAGAAAATAGAGAACACAAGATTTAATGAGGTTCGATAATTTATCTACGTCGGGAGCGTTTGAACGGCTGTGTTTTGTTACTTGAGAGATCAACCACTAGGGTTACAATTACAGATGAATATATAAATAACCCTAAACAAAGTACAATAACCAAAATACCCCCGCACTCCTGGCCCAGCCCACAAAGCCTATAACTTTCCTTATTGGTATTATGAGTCATACCTAACAGATCTCCATGTTGGCGAATATACGTCCCCCTATAAGATATACAATCCCGAAGTATCAAACACATAGTGTGGGTTGGACTACCATGCTTCTCTAGCAACTATAAACATTCAACAAATCCAAACAATACTTGAACTTGTCTGTGGTAACTGACTTGGTTAACATGTCAACTGCATTCTCCGCAGTACCAATCTTCTGCAATAGTATCTCACCAAATGCAATCAAATCTCTGATCTTGTGAGACCTCACATCAATATGCTTTGTTCTAGCATGATATATCTGGTTCTTTGCTAAATAAATAGCACTTTGCAAGGATTCCATCTCTTCTACCATTGCACCCATCCAATTCTCTTTATCCTGGCTAGTGATAGCCCCTTGAAAATTGGTTGGATCCTCACTGGTAATGTTAAGAGCAAAAGAAACCATATCCTCAAAACCCAATCTGGTTGGAGCTTTTACATTGGTGTGTCTCTCTCTATCTCTTGCAAAATTATAGTCTTGCAAATCAACTGTTCTAAAATCACCCTATGTTGGATTAAAACTTTCAATTCTCTCTAATGTTGTTGCTGGGATATGTTCTAACTCCATCTGCACCTTTTCTTGATTCTGCTGTAACATGGACTGCTCATCAAAAATTGCATCTCTACTGATCACCACTTTCTTGTCAACTGGATCCCAAAACTTGTAGCCTTTCACACCTTTCTTGTAGCCCAGAAAGATGCACTTCTTGAATTTTGCATCAAGTTTTGATCTCTCATCACTAGGCATATGCACATAAGCAGGACGACCAAATATTCATAAGTGACTAAAATCAACTGCATTTCTTGTCCATACCTCTTCTGCAACCTTACCACCCAAAGAAGCTTGTGGTGATTTGTTGATGAGGTAACATGCCATACTAACCGCCTCTGCCCAGAAGCGCTTAGGAAGCCCTGCATTCAATCTCAAACATCTAGCTCTTTTAGTCAACGACCTGTTCATTCTTTTAGCAACACCATTTTGCTATTGTGTCTTTCGCACTGAATAATGTCTCTGAATTCCATGCTCCTCACAGAATTTTTGGAACTGTGAATCAGTGTACTTTGTGCCATTATCAGACCTCAAATACTTGATCTTTCTACCTGTTTGGTTCTCCACCTCAGCTTTCCACAACTTGAACTTGTCAAAAACTTCAGATTTCTGTTTCATGAAATACACTCAAACTTTTCTAGAAAAATCATCAGTAAAAGTAACAATACATAGATCCACCAAATGAAGACTCTTTGGTAGGGCCACATACATCATAATGCACATAATCTAGAATCCCTTCAGTTCTATGCTTTCTAGTCATAAAACTAACTCTAGTCTACTTCTCAACAACACAAAACTTACATAAATCGAGCTTGCAAGTTTTAACACCATGCAACAAATTTCTTTTATGCAATTCAGTCATCCCACGTTCATTAAGATGTCCAAGTCTCATATGCCATAATTTTGTATTATCATCATGTGACTCAACAGAATGAACTCCACCTACAACTGTACTCCCTAACAGTTTATAAATATTTCCAGTTGTTATATTTTCTTTCATCACAGTCAATGCACCTTTAACAATTCTAATGGTCTCCCTATCCTCATCAGCTTTAGGAATAAAACCATTCTTATGTAAAGTGCCTAAGGAAATCAGATTCTTTTTCAATTCAGGTATATGCCTAACATCACACAATGTTCTAACAGTATCATCATACATCCTAATTCTGACATCACCAATACCAACAATATTGCAACATCTATCATCACCTAAATAGACACAACCAGAATTAGTTGACCTGTAAGTCGTAAACCACTCCCTGTTAGGCGTTATATGATAAGAGCATCCTGAATTAAGAATCCATACATCTGAAAACTGAATAGTTGAAACAGAAAGCATATCCCCATCACTATCATCAGATTCCTCATTCTGCACCACATTTATAGACTTGGATGAGTCAGCTTGTTTTTCATCATTTTGCTTTCTCCACGTTGGACAATCCTTCTTCATATGACCTGACTGTTTACACTTGTAACATTGAATCGTTTTTTTACCCCTTGACTTTGATGTGAAATTTCGTTTTCCAGAACCATCATTCTCTTACTTCCTTCCACGTTCCTGACCACCTAATGTATAAACTATCACCTCCAGAAGAACTTTCCCCTGTATTTTGTTTTCGTTGGTTGTGTGCCAACAATGCTGTAGTAATCTCCTCCACCTTGATTGTTTCTTTCCCATACGTAAGGGTTGTCACAATATGTTCGTAGGAAGAAGGCAAAGAACATAACAGAATTATTGCTCTGTCTTCATCCTAGATATGTGATTATTTTATTAAAAATATTCACATGTTGTGCAAGATCGTTACCCTCCTGCATCTTCAGCCCATACAGCTTTTGCTTAAGATACAATTTATTCATCAAGGTTTTTGACATAAATTGGGATTCTAGTTTCTTCCAAATTTCATCTGGAGATGACAAACTAATTACATGGTACATGATCTCGTCTACCAAACACAATCGTATGGTTCCTGCTACTCGTTCTTGCAGATCCACCCAATCCTCATCCTTCATCTTCGCTGGTTTCCGCGACTCTAAAGTCTTCAACAACCCTTGTTGCGCTAACAGATCCTTCACCCTTGTCTGCCATAATCCGAAATTACCGTGACCATCAAATTTCTCAACTTCGAATTTAGCACCTCCTGACATAGCTATCTCAACTCTCTTTGATACCAATTGTTGAGAAACTCACGCTATAAACACAAGAATGAACGAAAATGAAGAAAATAGAGAACACAAGATTTAACGAGGTTCGACAATTTGTCTACGTTCTCAGAAGCGTTTGAGCGGCTGTGCTTTGTTATTTGAGAGATCAACCACTAGGGTTACAATTACAGATGAATATATAAATAACCCTAAACAAAGTACAATAACTAAAATACCCCCGCACTCCTGGTCCAGTCCACAAACCCTATAACTTCCCCTATTGGTATTGTGAGTCATACCTAACAATAAGTATTTTGTATGCATTTTTATATCTGTGTCCCATGTCTCACATATTATATATATATATATATATATATATATATATATATATATATATATTCAATATTTGCAGCTATTTATTGACATTCAGATATATTTATTAAAAATAACTTTAATAAATTTAAAATCGGTCTAAATATTATTCAGATAATTTAAAATAAGTTTAATTGACATATAACTAAAATCAATATAATATTTTATATAATTATTTTAAGGTTTAGAGATTAAGATTTGAAATGTATTATTTTACTAATTTTTTTAAAGTTATTTGATTAAAATACTTTAGTTAAAAACTAAAATTATTAGTTGTAAAAATTTTGGATCATATTTTATGTTTTCAGAGAATAATTCTTACTTCCACTCTATTTTTCTAAACTTTTAATATAATTTTAATCTTATTTAAAATTATATTCAATTTTATAATAACCGATGAAGATGCTGGATTATATATATATATATAAAAGATCTTCATAAATTATATAATTTATAGTCAAATCTTGTTATAATAGATTTTAATATTATATTAAAAAGTGTATTTAAGTTTAACTTATTACAAAAAAAAGCTAACTTATAAAATAAAGATTAACTTTACTTATATATTTATAAAATTGAAGTAATTTATAGTCAACTTGAGATCATCAATATCTAATAAAAATGGAATTGAATGATATTGAAATTTACTTCTTAAAATTTATTTAATTATTAATTGAATCAACTAATTATTCAAACTTTTGATTTAAATCTTTAAATAAATATTATAAGAGAATTGTCTGGTTCTTAAATATATTGTTTATTTTTTTTTATTTTTTTTCTAATTTTCTCATTTGATCTCTATTTTGTTTTCTTTAAATTTTTTTATTTTATGTTTTATAGTTTCAAAACCCCCAAAATATTTATTACAAATCGGATTCTAGAGATTGAATATAACAAAAATGTGTCATAAAAGAATTGACCTTGGTTGTACTCTACCTTACAGATTTAAATAAACTAAATATCTTTGATTTCATGAAAGATAGTAAAAATCAATGTGATTAAATTATTTATATTTAATTAGCTTTCATTTTTTAGTAAATACCTTTTTGCTCTTAAAATATATAAGTTATTTTCTCTTTGCCAGCATTTGAGCTCATTATTGATTTGGTTAGTTAAGAAAAATAATTATTATAATTATTTTAGCTCTTCACTAAAATCTTCTCTAAATCTTTAAAATTTTGAAAAAATTCAATCTCAAAACTATTACTTAGATTAAAAGAAATTTATACTATATGTTTTATATCTACGTAAGTATTACTTAGATATACAATAAACTTTAAAAAACTTTTATTATAATAGTGTCTTAATCATTATATGAATACTATTTTGATTGGTATGAAATTTATCAACTCTAACAATTTTAATATCGAAAGCATCACATATCCAAATATCTTACATAAATATCTTCGTATAATAAAACGTTAGATTCTTACTAATATGGATAATAATTTACTTTGAATGTCTACTAATAGACAATTATTTCACACAAAATCAAGTTCTCCAAAAATTTTCTTAAACTATAATAACTTCTTGCATGCTTTTGTAATAACAATAAAAATTGTCTCTGGACTAAACAATACTTGATTGTCAAGCTACAACTATCATTGCAAACTTAAATAAACAGTCTAAAATCAGTAAAATTTCTAAAATCTAATATCCCTAACCATATAGTTATAGTTTGAGTAACCTATCAAAATAAATTTATTATCTCTAAAAGAAAGTATGAGATTACCAGTACCATGAAAATATCTTAAAACTCATTTCACAACGTAACATTTCAATATTTTTCATATAGATTTGATTATACCAACAACATATACAATACCTGATGTTATACGTACTATTATATACGTCAAACTCGAACTGCTGTAAATAAATATTACATGTTATTTTTATTAATTTATCAAATCGAAGCTTTTAAGCTTTAATTTAAAATAATTGTTATCAAATTCAAATGTATTCGAAATACTGTTTAATATAACTAATATCAGAATATAATTATATATTAACAATAGTTTTTTATCTTTCATCATTTAATAGCAAATCACTTGTTACCAGAACCTACAAAATATACTAATACTTCAGTTAGTAAAATCTATACGTTAAGGGTTCATTCTACAGAATTAAGGCTTTTGGAAAATTAATCAGGTTTAATTAATTTTTTAATTTTTGAAGTTTGATATAAATTTGGTTAATTTCTTAAATTTAGAAAAATATTGTTTTAATCTCTAAAGTATTAAAATTGAAGGATTAAAACCGATATTTTGAAAGAAATTATTTCAATCTCACAAATTTAATATTTTGGATCTGAAATCATGTTTTATAAAAATATAAGTTACTAAAAATTTTAAATTTGAAGACCAGAATCATATTTTATTTAAAGGATTAAAAATATAATTAAATTTATTCTTATTAATATGAAATATTATAATAAAATTATGTAAATTTTTTAAACATATATACCTTATATTTTACGCAGTTAAGGTTACTAATATATATTTCATACAATATTAGTTTTTATTGTTAATAAAATTTTAGGAAATATAAAAAACTGATCTAGAACTCAAGACAAAAAATAGATTTAAAAAGTTAAGAAACATTTTAAAAGTAGTATCATTGAAGAAAATTCTTAAAAATGTTATAATGAACTTGTAAATACTCTCCTTTATATAAATGTTATAATGTACCGATGAAAGAGGATATCCAATTGTTTCCTTTTCCCATAATTATGTTTAAGACGCGTTTTTCCTGTGTATCTTTGAGTCGTTCCTTCACTTTCATATTTTTTAAAATATTAAAAACATTTTTTTATTATATAATTAAAAAATACTTTTTATATTTTGAATTATATGATTGTAATATAATTTTTTTATTTCAGATTATAACAACCGTAATATAAAAGCTTTTTTAAATTTTAAATATATAATTTAAAATAAACTCTTTATATATCCAATTGTATAATCTAAAATAAATTTAGAAAATATGTATTTTTTATATTTTAAATTATATAGTCTAAATTTATTTTAAATTATACAATTTAAATTATAATTTTTTAATTTTAAATTATACGAAAATAAAAAAATTAGAGCGTAAATTTATTTAAATTGTTTTTATAAAAAATACGGTGGTGGAGGAAGAAAGTAGGAAAGTGCAATTAGGGAGATGCAGGAAAAATGCCTCTTTCACTACAGTAAGTCATTTTCCATTCAATTATGGGTTTTTCTATTTGGCACATGGGTTGGTGGTTATCCAAAGAAGAATAAAAAAAATGAAAAATAATATTAATTTATGACACAAGGATGACAATTATACCAAAAATAGTGAGTATTTGACTTTTCAGGGCGTGGATAGAAGAATCCAATGGTGTGGATAAAAGAATGGAAGAGAAGAAAATGAGAAAAAAAAACCCTAAATTATGAACTTACTCATAAATATATGATTTATTAAGGAACTAATTCACACATAATCATGTGATTATGTGTCACAATCATTATCTATAAGAGGATGTTTCCATATCTTTGCCAGGAAATTCAGCAAAGCTGAAAACTCAGCTCATCAACAGTAGCAAGTCGTCAAGTGGCAGCCTTTTCCATATTCCAGATTCCATGAACACTATCTTCGTGCCAATAAAACATATTTTTATTCACTAAAATTATGATTTTAATTATATGCTCTCGAACTAAGGCACAGATAAAAAAGTATTTAACATTTCTATCAACATTTCGAATTATTTAAAGAAATCCTAAATAATTTATACCTATTTTATAGTTGTCTGTCTTTTTCATTTAAAAAGTAGAAAGGGGGGCATTGTTTGGGTATCACGTAAAGCATATTTCTAATTTATTTATTTATTTATATTATTTTGATATAAACTCCTTTAAGTTGGGTATAGACCAATCTTTGTCCGTGCGTGCCCGTGACGCCCAAGAAACCAATCACTGCTCTTACTAAATATTTAATATTTTTAATTTTAAATATAATAACTTTTAAAATTAAATATTTTGATATAATAGCCATTTTTGATTACGTAATCAGAATTTCAAAACTTTACGGACACTCTGTCAGCATTTTTAATCAAACATTATAATATAAAAAAAAACACATAAAAATAATTAATGGGGACTTTTAGGAGTCAGAAGAAAAATTTGACTAGAATTACTGAATTAGCTTGGTGGCAAAGAAACTTCAAGATCTGAAACTCTTATTTATTTGACCAACAATTGATAGTGTGAACTCATTGAACTATATAAGTCGCCAGTAGAGTTCAACTTCTCAACCAACCATTTGTTTTTTCAGTTAATTTATTCATTCATTCATTTCTCTTTTGTTGTTTCCTACGACTAGTTCACAAATTGCTTCAGCATCTTCTCCAAAAAGGTTCATTTCTTCTCTATATTTAGTAAACTCATGGAAAAAACCAAAAAAAGTTATACGCTGAAACATGTTTGAAGTTTACAAACATTTGACATTGAACCATCATCTTCTTCTCAAACTCAATGTACAAACAACAAACGAGGAAACAAAACAAAAAAGAAAGATAATGAGCACTGTGTGTTGTGTGTTTCTCATCTGAATTAATGCATTTTCTGCTGCTGTTATAGGTCTACAATCATTGGTGGAGGGGTTTGCAAGCAAAAGTAGTCTTTACCTGTTGAAATGGAAGGGGAAACCAGTTTGAACGGAGTTGCTAACAACAATCAGGAATCAAAGTCCAAAAATGAACCCACCAAAACAGTGCCATTATACAAGCTTTTCTCCTTTGCTGATTCTTTGGATCACTTGTTGATGGTGTTGGGCACTGTGGGTGCTATTGGGAATGGAATCTCCATGCCCTTGATGACTTTGATATTTGGAAACATGATCGATGCATTTGGAGGATCCAGTACCACGGCCGAAGTTGTTGATGAAGTTTCCAAGGTACTTTCTCACCAATCCCTTTTACTATTACTAGTCCATATTTGTGAAATAGTAAAAGCTGGAAATTAACATATGCAATGGATTACTCTGTTCAGGTGTCTCTGAAATTTGTATACTTGGCTGTGGGTACCTTTGCTGCATCACTTTTGCGTAAGTACATCAAATTATACGTTTTTATGATCTAACTAGTTAAGATTCTTCTGACAATATGATCAACCTCTTAAGAAACTTTGTTTACCATGTGCCAGAGTTGGCATGCTGGATGATCACTGGGGAGAGACAAGCTGCAAGAATTAGAGGCTTATACCTTCAAACAATTCTGAGGCAAGATGTGACCTTCTTTGATAAAGAGACTAATACTGGAGAGGTTGTTGGAAGGATGTCAGGTGATACTGTTCTTATTCAAGATGCCATGGGTGAGAAGGTATTAAAGAACCATCCTTTTCTTTTAGCTATAAAAAAAAAAAAAAAAACCAGAAACAAAAGGGTTTTAGTTTAAGGTTGTTTAATTGGTTTTTCTGCCCTTTGATACCAGGTGGGTCAGTTTATTCAGTTAATGGCAACTTTCATTGGAGGGTTTGTTGTATCATTCATCAAGGGATGGCTTCTTACTGTTGTCATGCTATCTAGTATTCCACTTATTGCCTTGTCCGGGGCTATGATGAGCCTGGCTATTACAAAAGCGTCATCCAAGGGACAAACTGCTTATTCCAAAGCTTCAAGTGTTGTAGAGCAGACAATTGGCTCTATCCGGACTGTAAGCACACAGGCTAAAACAAACTCTTCATTTTTTCTTTTTGTTATTGCTGATATATAAATCACCCTTATCCCTCTAATGCAGGTTGCATCATTCACTGGGGAGAGGCTAGCAATAGCTAAATACAATCAGTCCTTAATCAAGGCTTACATGAATGTAGTGCAGGAGGCACTAGCTTCTGGTTTGGGTTTTGGTATGCTATACTTTGTCTTTATCTGCAGTTATGCTTTGGCTATTTGGTTTGGCGCCAAAATGATAATCGAGAAAGGATACAATGGAGGAGAGGTTGTGACTGTAATATTTGCTGTATTGACTGGCTCCATGTAAGTTGTGTTGTGTGTTTCTTTTGTTTCTAGTAACCTATAGTATGTATTCCTGCCTAACTATATTTTGATTCACAGGTCTCTTGGGCAGGCATCTCCAAGCTTGAGTGCTTTTGCTGCAGGACAAGCTGCAGCCTATAAGATGTTTGAAACAATTAAAAGGAAGCCAGAAATTGATGCCTATGACACTAATGGTCGGAAGCTTGAAGACATTCGTGGCGATATAGAGTTTAGGGAAGTTTGCTTTAGTTATCCTACAAGGCCTGATGAACTGATATTCAATGGATTTTCCCTTTCAATACCAAGTGGCACTACTGCAGCTTTGGTGGGACAAAGTGGGAGTGGGAAATCCACAGTTGTTAGTTTGATAGAGAGATTTTATGATCCACATTCTGGTGCAGTACTTATTGATGGTATCAATCTCAAAGAATTTCAACTCAAATGGATCAGACAGAAAATTGGCTTTGTCAGCCAGGAACCAGTTCTCTTTACTTGTAGCATTAAAGAGAATATTGCCTACGGCAAGGATGGAGCAACTGATGAAGAAATCAGACATGCAGTAGAACTCGCTAATGCTGCCAAATTTATAGATAAACTACCTCAGGTGAGTTCTCAAACCTCGTTTAGATATAGAAACTGCTTCTTGAATTCTTGCTTAGCAGTTTGAAAGGTTTTCTTCCTTTCTTTCTCAAGAATATTTTTATCTTCATGGTCTGCAAGATAAAATAAAAAAATTTCTTACTTCTATATTTAATAATTTTTTATGATTTATGAATTTAGGGACTAGATACAATGGTTGGTGAGCATGGAACTCAGCTCTCTGGGGGTCAAAAACAGAGAGTGGCAATAGCAAGAGCAATTTTGAAAGATCCAAGAATCCTACTTCTGGATGAAGCTACTAGTGCCCTTGATGCTGAATCTGAGAGAATTGTGCAAGAGGCATTGGACAGAATAATGATAAACAGAACAACTGTCATTGTTGCCCACCGCTTGAGCACTATAAGGAATGCCGATACCATTGCTGTTATTCATCAAGGAAAAATAGTTGAAAGAGGTAACGATATAATATAGTAATAGAAAGCTATCTTTTCCATAACTTACATTTTTAGGAGGCTCATAAAAATTTAAAACCTGTTATTTTTGTTCCTCATTGCATGCTTATACGTAAAAATTGATCAGGTTCACACGATGAGCTCACCAAGGATCCCGAAGGAGCCTATAGCCAGCTCATCAGACTCCAAGAAATTAAGAAGTCAGAACAAAACGCAGAAGACAGAGAAAAACAAGAGAGTATATCGCATTCTGGAAGACATTCAAGTAAAAGGTCTTTCTTACGATCTATAAGCCAAGAGTCAATGGGAGTTGGAAACAGTGGTCGTCATTCATTCTCAGCATCATTTGGCGTGCCCACATCTGCTGGCTTTATAGAACCCGTCGGTGAAGGGTCACAAGATCATCCTACAACATCTCCTTCACCACCAGAAGTGCCTTTTCGCCGCCTGGCTTACCTAAACAAGCCAGAGATTCCAGTGTTATTGATGGGGACTGTAGCTGCAGTGGTCGCTGGAGCTATATTACCTGTTTTTGGACTATTACTCTCCAAAATGATAAGTATTTTCTATGAGACAGATCATGATGAACTTCGTAAAGATTCAAAAACTTGGGCATTAGTATTTGTTGGCTTTGGTGTGGTATCACTCCTGGTTTATCCAGCTAGATTCTACCTTTTTGGTGTTGCTGGTGGCAAGTTGATCCAAAGGATCCGGAAAGCATGTTTTGAGAAAGTAGTTCACATGGAGGTAAGTTGGTTTGATGAAGCAGAGAATTCCAGTGGAGCAATTGGAGCAAGGCTCTCTACTGATGCAGCTTCCATTAGAGCTTTGGTTGGGGATGCACTTGGTTTGCTGGTTCAAAATATTGCCTCAGCAATAACTGGATTGGTAATTGCCTTTGAATCAAGCTGGCAGCTTGCTCTTATAATCCTTGCTATGGTGCCTCTACTTGGACTAAATGGATTTCTGCAAGTCAAGTTCTTGAAAGGATTCAGTGCAGATGCAAAGGTTTGTTCCTGACCTCTACTACGCCATCACCAACTAAAATTTTAACAAATTGCATGAAAATATGAGTTCCCAACTTGTGGTAGGTGAAGTGATAATTATGAAGATATGTAAACACATTTCTTTAAACGTTTTTGACATTATAGTAATAGGACTGAAAAAAAATATACTGTGTTAGAGCATGGATCAACAACGTTACAAGCATATGCTCAGTATGCATTTTTGGCTTAGCTTTATGTTATGAATATTGATATTCTGTATGCCCACAGAAATTGTATGAGGAAGCAAGTCAAGTGGCGAATGATGCTGTGGGGAGTATAAGAACAGTTGCTTCTTTCTGTGCTGAAGAGAAGGTGATGGAGTTATACAGAGAAAAATGCGAAGGACCAATTAAGACGGGCATAAGGCAAGGGATAATAAGTGGAGTTAGTTTTGGAATATCATTCTTTGTGCTGTACGCAGTTTATGCAACAAGTTTTTATGCCGGAGCTCGGCTGGTAGAGGACGGCAAAACAACATTCACAGATGTTTTCAGTGTAAGTGTCTCTCCTAACTTGTTCACCGTATAAAATATTTTATCACTTTTCTCTTCTTGTTGGCTTTTTCTGGCACTGATGATTTTCTCTCCCAATTTGCAGGTCTTTTTTGCTCTCAGTTTTGCAGCTATAGGAATCTCTCAATCTGGCTCTTTGGGCCCTGATTCATCCAAAGCAAAAGCTGCTGCTGCTTCCATATTTGCCATTATTGACCGAAAGTCAAAAATAGACCCAAGTGATGAATCTGGAATAACATTGGAAGAAGTGAAGGGAGAGATTGAGCTTAAGCATATCAGTTTCAAGTATCCTACAAGACCAGATGTTCAAATATTCAGAGATCTTAGCTTGACCATTCATAGCGGCAAGGTAACCTTCTAATTCACACATCTTGTCTTCTTCCCTACTCTAAATTGCTATTCTAAACTAACAGATTGATTGACTATGGTGATAAAATAAACAGACAGTTGCGCTGGTTGGAGAAAGTGGAAGTGGAAAATCAACAGTGATCTCATTGTTACAAAGATTTTATGATCCAGACTCAGGTCACATTACACTGGATGGAAAAGAAATTCAAAGCTTGCAAATCAAATGGCTAAGACAACAGATGGGCCTGGTGAGCCAAGAGCCTGTGCTGTTTAATGACACCATCCGAGCCAATATTGCATATGGCAAAGGAGACGCAACTGAGGCTGAAATTATAGCTGCAGCAGAATTGGCAAACGCTCATAAGTTCATAAGTAGTTTGCAGAAGGTAAATTCTCTCTCTCTTTTGATAATTTATTAACTAAATCTCTAGTCCAACTATAGTAGTATCTTAAAAGTTCTGAATTAGTCCAAGTTATGTTGACACCATATATTATAAATGCAGGGTTATGACACTGTGGTAGGGGAGCGAGGAGTTCAGTTATCTGGGGGACAGAAGCAGCGGGTGGCAATAGCACGAGCTATAGTGAAGAATCCAAAAATATTGCTACTAGATGAAGCCACAAGTGCACTTGATGCTGAGTCTGAGAAAGTGGTTCAGGATGCACTAGACCGTGTTGTGGTGGACCGAACCACTATAGTAGTGGCTCACAGGTTATCCACTATTAAGGGGGCTGATTTAATAGCAGTAGTTAAAAATGGTGTCATAGCAGAGAAGGGAAAACATGAAGCATTACTGAAGAAAGGAGGTGACTACGCTTCCTTAGTAGCATTGCACACAAATGCTTCTACATCGTAGTTCCCTCTCAACTTTGTTCCAACCAAATTTTGGTCCTTCTCTCTGATGGTTTTAGTTATATGTCATATACTATGTAAGATAATATTCTTTCTAGAAAGAAGTAGTGGAATAATATGTTTATTCCCTTTCATCTCTTTTTTGTTCTGGAAATGGTTCTTGTAACTCACTTATATCACTTTATTTACTATGTAGAATCTATGTGCTTGATAAAAAGTTGATGTGCAAATATCAAACTCTTTCTAAGTTGTACCAATTTCCCTTCATGAAGATTGAAACATTATGAGGAATATCGAAATCCTTAGGTATGAGAAATCCAAGGACATACTAACCTAGTAAACCTTAATTTTAATTAGAAAAGAAGACGCAAGAAGTGCACCATTGACTTGTGTTAAAGTATTTTTAGTCCCAAAATTTTTCTGCTCTAACTTGGTGTATTACAATTCGAAACCTATAATGTATTTTTTATACTTTTATCCAAAAGTAAGCTTGAAATTTGCTTGGGTAAGAATTTTAAAATTATAAATATGTTGAATTTAAATGGATTTCTTTGAGTTATTTATTTTAAATATTTCATTTAGATAAAATAATTTAAATTTAATTTTCATATTTAGATAAAGTATAATGTTGTGAGATTTTTTCGAGGGACATTGACAAAATTTTATTTTATAATCTGCTAAATTTTGCTAAGTTTTGAAATAAAAAAAATAGTAATGTCCAATAACAAAAATTAAAGTAAGCTTACCAGTTCAAATAAGAAAAAACTTATATCAATGTAAATAAAAAAACCTCGAATCAATAGTTTAAATAAGATGTCAAATGATTTAGTTTTAGCAACACAAATATTTTAAATCATTTTGTTTCAGATAAAGTTTCAGACTTTGGTGGATGCAGTTTTTCATTGAAGTCATATTTTCGTACATCACTTGCTTCTATTTTTCCAAACAAACCTAATTTATGCATCTCAAAACTAAATACACAAATAATTCAAGGCTTGGCCTAGTTTTCCTTTTTGCGTGGAAATATACTTCTGTGACCAATTCTAGAAGCTTTAGTAGCTTCTCATTTCAACTCGTTTCACATTTTGATTCTTTTAACTTATTCACTTTATTTTGTCCACAATTTTGCATAAAGTCATTTTTTTTAATTAAAGGGATGCAGACAATATCCGTGGAAAGGGTCAAATACAAAGATTAAAAAAAATTAAAACAAATGCGTTTACATTTAGTGATTTGCTTTTATTAATGATTAATAATCTTAATTGAAACCATCCAATTGTTGATTGATTTGTATAGTATATAGAAGTTATAGATTTCAATTTCAGGCGTGCAATGTTACGCAACTCACCAAAAAAATTTAAAACCATTTTTTAAATTTTTATTTTTATCTTTCTAAAATGTTTAAACTGAAATAATTATTTTTAGTCTTTAATATTCATTGTAAGATAGATGAGTAATATTTATTTTACCAATCTTAAAAATATCTTTGAATTTCCTATACCATTAAAGTATTACAACACTATTGCATTATTTGAAAGATAATTAATATAATATAATATTAAAAACTAAAAGTAATAATTTTTAATTTAAAAAAAGAAAGTCAAAATTTAATGTGTTTAAGCCAAAACATTATTTTAGATCCTCACCGTAATTTAAAGGGTTAAAATAATTTTTTAGATTATTTTTAATTCTCTAAACTTAATGTTTAGAAATTAAGATTACATTTTATTAAATTTAAAAGATTAAAATAAATTATTTTTAATTAAATACATTTAAAAAAATCTATTCCAAATTTAAAGAGTTAAAGATATATGTTTTCCTTGTCAACGTACAATCTCTCAAATGTCTCCCTTAATTCATCGGTCAGTTTCAAAGGGCAAAACAAATGTGTGTGATTCACGTGTATATATATCATATACTATTTAAAATTCGTATTTGACAGTGATTTATATTTAAAGGAAATAATAAAATGTTTTAGTCGAAAGGATGACGATGAGTGATCAGACGTTTATTTTTTTAAGAAAATAAAATAATCATAATTTCATTACTATACAGATAATTTGATTCGGTCCATACAGCTAAAATATAATTTCTTAATAAAATTTGTTTAGCTTGCAGGAGAAGAAATTGCTGAACTTTTCTTTTTGTCCTTTATTTTCTTATTTAACTCTGGTTTGATTTAATATCTTTATTAAGAAATAAAACAAATAAAAAGTCAAAATTTCAAAGTAATAATGTCAGTAAAATTAGATGTGTGAGCTCCACATTTTATGGTGAATTAGGCATAAAGAATGTGAATAACTTAGAAGTTGGGGAATTAGATTGAAAACTTGATATTGATACAGGTATGAAATTAAACCAATTAAGTAGGAAAAGGGAAAAAACAACAATATACTCTTGTTGGTTGTAGTGTTGGAAATATCCGAGGTGGAGCTTGGTTTTACATTAGTTGGAGCGTTTGTTCCACTTTTCAACTGTTTAGTTGGGCTGCATGTTAAACTTAGTACAAAATTTTTCAGTTTTTGGTTGTGAAAGGTGTTCTGTTCTTTTGGTTTTGAATGCATTCTGATCCCACTTTTTGGTTTTTATTATACTGTTTACGGTGATTACTAATCAGTGGAGAAGTGTGAAAAGTGTTGCATCAAGAAAATGGCAGAGGAAATAGAGTTGAATGGAGAAATAGAGTTGAATGGAGATCCTAAAAGCAAGCAAGACTCAAAGAAGAGCAAGGAGAAAGAAGAACCCGCCAAAACAGTACCCTTATACAAACTTTTCTCATTTGCTGATCCTTTGGATCATTTATTGATGTTTTTGGGGACTGTTGGTGCTTTTGGGAATGGAATCTCCATGCCCTTGATGACTCTGATATTCGGAAATATGATCAATGCATTTGGAAGTAGCAATAACTCCAAAGAAGTTGTTGATGAAGTTTCCAAGGTAATTCCCCATTAATCCAATATACTAATAGTAATACTAATACATATTCGTGAAGCTGGAAGTGTTTTTCTTTTCTTTTCTGGGGGATGTGGTATGAAATACACTACATAGCACCTGTTTACTATAGGAATGGTAGTAACAACATTCTCAGACTTGATGCATCGCAACAAATTGCTGTGTTCAGGTGTCTCTGAAATTTGTATACTTGGCTATCGGCACCTTTTTTGCGTCACTTTTGCGTGAGTATGTCATATTATCTGTTAGTTCTTACAATCTAACTGATTAGTATGACTTATTATGACCCCAAATGAAACCTTGTTTGCTATGTATCAGAGTTGACTTGTTGGATGATCACTGGGGAGAGACAAGCCTCAAGAATCAGAGGCTTATACCTTCAAACTATTTTGAGGCAGGATGTCACCTTCTTTGATAAAGAAACAAGAACCGGTGAGGTTGTTGGAAGGATGTCGGGTGATACTGTTCTTATTCAAGATGCCATGGGTGAGAAGGTATTAACGAACCACTTACAACTCTAAAATCATCATCTTGTTTAGGGTAAACTTTGTTCATTGCTTTTCCCTCCCTATCATTTCAGGTAGGACGGTTCTTGCAGTTAATGGCAACTTTCGTTGGAGGTTTTCTGGTAGCATTCATCAAGGGATGGCTTCTAGCTGTTGTCATGCTATCTGTTATTCCACCTCTTGCTTTCTGTGGTGCTATGGTAGGCCTGGTTGTTTCAAAAGCATCATCCAGGGGACAACATGCTTATTCTATAGCAGCAAGTGTAGTGGAGCAGACAGTTGGTTCTATCAGAACTGTAAGCAGACCTGACTAAAAGAGAACCTCGTATTTTTTTTTTTCTATGTTGTTGAATATATAATTGACTTCCATTTGTCCAACAAAGGTTGCTTCATTCACTGGCGAGAAGCAAGCTATAGCTAATTATAATCGGTCCTTAATCAAAACTTACAAGGCTGGATTGCAAGAGGCACTAGCTTCTGGTTTTGGGTTTGGTGCTCTCTACTTTGTTTTTACCTGCAGTTATGGTTTGGCTATATGGTTTGGTGCAAAAATGATAATAGAGAAAGGATATACAGGAGGACAGGTTGTGACAGTAATGATGGCTGTATTGACTGGCTCTATGTAAGTTGTGTGTGTTTCTCTTTCTCAGTGTGAGCCTATAATTTCTAAAATTGATTCCCTTCCCCAATCAGAAGGTATGACAAGGTAAGTATAATATCCTATCTAACTAGATTTCCAATCCTAGGTCTCTAGGGCAGGCATCTCCAAGCTTGAGCGCTTTTGCTGCTGGAAAAGCTGCTGCCTTTAAGATGTTTGAAACAATTAAGAGGAAGCCTGAAATT
>Ga0209489_100847_pt1 | contig 61045 bp, 32 predicted proteins | sample SiratrowhiteBW_FD_187527 | JGI IMG/M metagenome (GOLD analysis project Ga0209489, IMG submission 187527) | Root nodule microbial communities of legume samples collected from California, USA - Siratro white BW (SPAdes) (version 2) | ecosystem: Host-associated > Plants > Roots > Nodule | place... | reverse complement strand
AAAAATAAAAAAATATATATATATATATATATATATATATATATATATATATATATATATTTAAATTATGGCTTAATTCACAACTGAGAAAACAATTAAAAAATAAAACATACGTCCTAAAGTCGTGATTCAATCCATATTTTATTTTAAATTAAAAAATTGAAGTTATAATTCAATCTAAAAATTAAAAAAAAAATTGATTTTAAAATAAAAAATAATTAAACTAACTTCTACAAAATTTTATATATATACACACGCACTGAATTCATGTTTTACAATTTAAAAAAATTAAATTAATATAAAGTTGTACCTTTAAATACAATTTCAATAGTAAAAAATAAAAAAGAACTTAAATTTATGAAGATAAAGTTGTATTTAAGTATACGATATTTATATTTTAATGTTGTGTTTACAAACACAACTTATTTATTTTTATAGAAAAGATTAGTTCTGATAAAAATAAAATTACAGTATTTATGTAAAAATAATCTGGAATTAACCAAGGAAGATGAGTATAAATAAAAGGTTTTAAATTTTAGAAGAAGATTATTTCCTACACGTAATAAATTTTGAATATATTTGATGTGTTTGGAAATATATGAAGGTTGTGAAAAAAAAGGGATCCCATCACAGTATAGCGATTTGATTTGATGTGATGTGGACTGCTTTGGAATATTAGGGGACAACCTCCACAATCCAATCTAAAGTTTCTCCTCATTTTTTTTTTCTCTCACTCCTTTCTTCGGGTCTCTGTTCTTCAATTTATATTGCCTTTTTGCGACACCTTTTTCTTCTCAGTCTTTGTTTATTTGGTGCTTTGCATGGCTTCTTTATCAACCCCAAACTTGAAAGCCAGAATAGAATAGAAGCCAAGCATATCTTTATTGGCTATTATACCAATGGGAAAAAATTAATCCTATACAGAGATATATACAATACATTTTTTTTTCAATATTTTATTTTATTTTTCTATTACTATTGCTATCAATAATTTTATTTCATGTTTTTTTTTTATCTTTCATTGATCTCTTAATTATGAATCTTTTTTAATCAAGATTTCGTCAAAATACAATTTTGTAAATTGTCCTAAGCTTTGTCATTCATGTTAGAACAATTTCCTTCTACACGTCACAATTTCCTTTAACACGTGAAGAATGAGGGAATGAAAAAAATGGAGAGAAACACAGTTAATGCTTAATACTGTATATTGTCTAACATTTTCAGTATCTTTAACATTTTAATGACTAAATTCGATAGATTAACTGATATTTAATAAATTAATTCATACTTAAATTGTAAATATTAATATTGAATTATCTAAATCAAATACTAACACGTTATTTGTTTCTGTCTAAAATATTTTATTATATAAATTTATATAGGATATTAATACTGTAATCATTAAAATTTTATAAAAAATAATTCGTTGAAATCAGACATACATCTATGCATAAATTATAAATACTTTTTTCAATAAACATTATCATGCAGAATTAAATTTAAGAATATTTACATTCACATACTTATACAAAATAGTATTATATTATTATAAGATCATATTACAATCAATAAAAATTTCAATAAATTGTGAAAGCACTAATAAACATATTATTACTTATAAAAATATCCATATTATTATAACTGTAATCTGTTTTCAATAATTTAATCATCAGTAATTGGTTGTTAATAATACACTTTAAAAACAGTTTTTTTTTTTGTTGGATCAGTCTATCACGGTCAAAGAAATAAGAAAAAAAAAACGACTTAAAAGAAACTGCGAGAAACATCGTGAATTGTTTATGGGCCGAGAAGCCCAATATCTCCACAGGTATGGTTTCATGGGCTTCTTGAGTGGAAACTTGGTATGCTTCTAAAAGGACTAAGTTGCTGGATGTTGGACAAACAGTGTCATAATGCCATTCTCTTCCATGATCAAGAAGATATTATTGAATTACAAAATCTAAAAATATTTTTACAAAAAGGTTTTAGATTGCATAATTTAAATTTTTTGTATATAAAAAATATTTTTTAAGTTCTACACAGATCTTCATTCAGAAATCAAAAATGATTTTCATGTCATCTAAAAACTCTCTTTAAGTAAAAAAAATGCTTTTTAGAGTAATAATTTAGAAGTAATAAATGTTTTCAAATTACAAAATTCGATAGTTAAATATGAGTTTCAAGATTATAGAATGTAGAAGCTTATTTTATGTTAAAAATAACTTATAAATCATATAATTTAAAATTTACCTACAATTTGAATGTGTAAAAGGGGTGAAAAAAAAAAAAAAACTTGTTGGACATTGAAATTGCATGTCCTTCTTTATTGAGCATTTTTTCAAAGGAAAATGTTACTTTGACACTCATTTTTCTCTTACTTCTGTTTAATACTCCGACGTGTCAAATGCAATCTCGCGTGGCAATGAGAGAGAAAATTGCATTTGCTTTGGTTTACGTGGATTAGGTTTATCTTTTTTTAAGGGTGTTTTTGTCATTTGCATTCTGAAAATATAGGACAATTTGAGAGGGAAAACCAGATCTGATATCTCATTTCACTCATTCTCCCGCACGCTGAAGGAGAGAGAACAGAGAAAAACAAGGCTATCTATGTGTCAGTTCATCCCACCATATCTATGTGGTTCACTACGTACATTTAAGTGGTTTGCTACGTTGACAGTTGCGACACCCATATTTAAAGCCCCAAATGTCAGTTTATTCAACTTCATTTATGTGGTTTGTTACGTATATTTAAGTGGTTTGTTACGTTGACAGTTGTGACACCCGTATTTAAAGCCTTAAATGTTAATTTATCCAACTTTATCTATGTAGTTCGTTACGTACATATAAGTGGTTTGTTACGTTAATAGTTGCGACACTCGTATTTAAAGCCCCAAATGTCAATTTATCCCACCCTATCTATGTGGTTCGTTACGTACATTTAAGTGGTTTGTTACGTTGACAGTTGCGACACCCATATTTAAAGCCCCAAATGTCAATTTATCCAACTTTATTTATGTGGTTCGTTACGTATATTTAAGTTGTTTGTTACGTTGACAGTTGTGACACCCGTATTTAAAGCCCCAAATGTTAGTTTATCCAACTTTATCTACGTGGTTCGTTACGTACATTTAAATGGTTTGCTACGTTAACAGTTGCGACACTCGTATTTAAAGCCCCAAATGTTAATTCATCCCACCTTATCTATGTGGTTCGCTACGTACATTTAAGTGGTTTGCTACATTGACAGTTGCGACACCCGTATTTAAAGCCCCAAGTGTCAGTTTATCAAACTTTATTTATGTGGTTCACTACGTACATACAAGTGGTTTGCTACGTTGACAGTTGCGACACCCGTATTTAAAGCCCCAAATGTCAGTTCATCCCACCCTATCTATGTGGTTCGTTACGTATATATAAGTGGTTTGCTACGTTGATAGTTGCGACACCTGTATTTAAAATTTGTCATCCTTAATAAGTGGTAATGAAAATTGAATTAAGACATTAAATACACCAATGTCCACGTGGTTGCCTGAGTTAATGTATACAGTTCGATGGGTATAAATTTTGGATAAAAGTATTAAAGCTGGATATAAACTTAGTATATTTGACAATGAATCCATTATGAACAAACATGATAAGCCAACTAAGTCACATTTAAATGAACTTCAGCCATACCATTACATATGTGATTTGAACATTTACCCAGGAAAGAACAACATTGTTTCGTTTATAATATACACTTAATTATTAAACTTTGACAATATATTCGTTCGATGAATGTTATCCTCATGGGTCACCCATCTGTTAACTAACTCTTCCCTGAAATGTTGGATCTCTTTCTAAAAATAACAATCTCCCCTCCTCTCAACCCATCGTGTGTATAACTCTGTCAACAATTTCGTGCTCAATTTGACTTTGCCTTGAAGGTGCAACAATCATGCAAAGGAAGTGTTGGCAACAGAAGCCTTAAGTCTTCCTTAAGCATTGTATTAGCAAGTCCCAGATATGTTGTCCTACAACAATGTCGAACACAAGTCTACATAATACAACAAAAGAAATAATCATTTATGCCAAGAAAATACAACTAATCATAATTTTTAAATAATTAACATCGACATTAGGACAAATACCTTTGATCCAGAACTTAGAGCAGTTGTCATTGTTATGCTTGCAAAAGACATGTCAAGAAACAAATTATGTTATTAGTCAATACGTAGTCTGTAGTGAAAAAAATTGCAACATGTGGAGCACTAAGGGGTTAGCCCAGGTCACATAAGTGATTCGCTGTGTGTAATTTTGGACCACACACATGTGTCTCAGAGGTGGAATGTCTAAGTGGTTAGCTCAGTTCAAATAAGTGGTTCGCTGTGTGTAGTTTTGGAACACACACATGTATCTCAGGGGTGAAATGTCTAAGTGGTTAGCTCAGTTCAAATAAGTGGTTCGTTGTATGCAATTTTGGAACACACACGTGTATAAGGGGTGAAAACACTAAGTGGTTAGCTCAGTTCAAATAAGTGGTTCGCTATGTGTAGTTTTTGAACACACACATGTGTCTCAATGGTGGAAGGTCTAAGTGGTTAGCTCAGTTCAAATAAGTGGTTCGCTGTGTGTAGTTTTGGAACACACACATGTCTCAGGGGTGGAATGTCTAAGTGGTTAGCTCAGTTTAAATAAGTGGTTCGTTGTGTGTAGTTTTGGAACACACACACGTGTCTTAGGGATGAAAACACTAAGTGGTTAGCTCAGTTTAAATAAGTGGTTCGTTGTGTGTAGTTTTGGAACACACATACGTGTCTTAGGGATGAAAACACTAAGTGGTTAGCTCAGTTTAAATAAGTGGTTCGTTGTGTGTAGTTTTGGAACACACACACGTGTCTTAGGGGTGAAAACACTAAGTGGTTAGCTCAGTTCAAATAAGTGGTTCGCTGTGTGTAGCTTTGGAACACACACGTGTCTCAGGGGTGAAATGTCTAAGTGGTTAGCTCAGTTCAAATAAGTGGTTCGCTGTGTGTAGTTTTGGAACACAAACGTGTCTGAGTGATGAAAACACTAAGTGGTTAGCTCAGTTCAAATAAGTGGTTCGTTGTGTGTAGTTTGGAACACACACATTTGTTTGAGGGGTGGAATGTCTAAGTGGTTAGCTCAGTTCAAATAAGTGGTTCGCTGGATGAAGTTTTAGAACACACACATGTGTCTTAGGGGTGGAATGTCTAAGTGGTTAGCTCAGTTCAAATAAGTGGTTCGCTGTGTGTAGTTTTGGAACACACACGTGTCTAAGTGGTGAAAACACTAAGTGGTTAGCTCAGTTCAAATAAGTGGTTCGTTGTGTGTAGTTTGGAACACACACATTTGTTTGAGGGGTGGAATGTCTAAGTAGTTAGCTCAGTTCAAATAAGTGGTTCGCTGGATGTAGTTTTAGAACACACACATGTGTCTTAGGGGTGGAATGTCTAAGTGGTTAGCTCAGTTCAAATAAGTGGTTCGCTGTGTGTAGTTTTGGAACACACACATGAGTCTCAGGGGTGGAATGTCTAAGTGGTTAGCTCAGTTCAAATAAGTGGTTCGCTGTGTGTAGTTTTGGAACACACACGAGTCTGAGTGGTGAAAACACTAAGTGGTTAGCTCAGTTCAAATAAGTGGTTCGTTGTGTGTAGTTTTGGAATATACACATGTGTCTCTGGGTGGAATGTTTATGTGGTTAGCTCAGTTCAAATAAGTGGTTCGCTGTGTGTAGTTTTGGAACACACACATGTGTCTTAGGGATGAAAACACTAAGTGGTTAACTCAGTTTAAATAAGTGGTTCGCTGTGGGTAGTTTTGGAACACACACACGTGTCTTAGGGGTGAAAACACTAAGTGGTTAGCTCAGTTCAAATAAGTGGTTCGCTGTGTGTAGCTTTGGAACACACACATGTGTCTCAGGGGTGGAATGTCTAAGTGGTTAGCTCAGTTCAAATAAGTGGTTCGCTGTGTGTAGTTTTGGAACACACACATGAGTCTCAGGGGTGGAATGTCTAAGTGGTTAGCTCAGTTCAAATAAGTGGTTCGCTATGTGTAGTTTTGGAACACACACGAGTCTGAGTGGTGAAAACACTAAGTAGTTAGCTCAGTTCAAATAAGTGGTTCGCTGTGTGTAGTTTTAGAACACACACATGTGTCTCAGGGGTGGAATGTTTAAGTGGTTAGCTCAGTTCAAATAAGTGGTTCATTGTATGTAGTTTTGGAACACACACATGTGTCTCAGGGGTGGAATGTTTCAGTGGTTAGTTCAGTTCAGATAAGTGGTTCGCTGTGTGTAGTTTTGGAACACACACACGTGTCTTAGGGGTGAAAACACTAAGTGGTTAGCTCAGTTCAAATAATTGGTTCGTTGTGTGTAGTTTTGGAACACACACGTGTCTTAGTGGTGAAAACACTAAGTGGTTAGCTCAGTTCAAATAAGTGGTTCGCTGTGTGTAGTTTTGGAACACACAGCAAGAAACCATTTTTTTCACGTACATGCATAATCAACAAGCAAGAGCAAACCATGTGAACAAACCCTAGACCATAAACGAAGCAAGGTTTGACACCATCAACCCAGAACACATCAAGAAACCATTTTTTTCGCGTACAGGCATAACCAGAAAACAAGATCAAACCATGTGAACAAATCCTAAACCATAAACGAAGCAAACATCGACACCAGCAACCCAGAACACAGCAAGATCTCATTTTTCGCATACATGCATAACCAGCAAGCAAAACCAAATCATATGAACAAACTCTAAACCCTAAATGAAGCAAACATCGACACACAGCAAGCATGTTTCACACAAAAAATACTTAGGGTTTAGGGTCAATACCACCAATGCAAACGCTCGAGCTTTGACAGCAAAGTAGGAAACACCACAGGGACGGTGGATTGGCGGCCAAAAAACGAAGGCGACGGTGGCAAACGGAATGCGAATCTTGCTGTTTTTCTCTGTTCTCTCTCCTTCAGAGCACGCAGGGTAATGAGTGCAGTGAGAAATGAGATATGCTTTTCCCTCTCAAATTGTCCTGCATTTCATATGCCAAATGACAAAAAACACCCTTTGTAAAATGATAAATATAAATCATGTAAGCTAAAAATACCAAAATTTTCTCTTTCATTGTCACGCAGGACGACACTGACACGTTGAAGTGTGAAAGAGAAATAAAAAAAATATCACCGTCAAACTATGATTTTCCTTTTCCAAAATGATATCGAAGGAGAGAGAGAGAAAAAGCACGTGAGTGGAAGCACAAAGAGGATCTCCGAATTTGAAGGGAAAGCTAAATTTGGCGAATGTGCGCATTGCGTGACATGCCCAAAGTAATATTTGCAGGATCTGACATGAAAGTTTGATGGGACATGGAACCACCACGTGGCCAAACATGATTGACTGGATCAGATCCCACCAGATTCATTTTATGTCTACCTAACATTTTCTCCCAGTCAAGTTGCAAGTTAATTTCTCAGAAACAAAATCCTTTTTTATTCGTTAAAATAACAATAGGATTAATAATATAATGTATTTAAGAAACTAATGGTTTACAATTTAAGATTCATACGTATTCAATCTTGGAAAGTAAGGGGATCTCCCTAAACAAATATGCAGTAGACAAGTGAACTTTGAATATTATTCGAACAACTTCAAAAACAAGATTCATTCACATGGTTTCAGATATTAACCAGTGATCTAAAACTGTCTTAAAAAATTATTTCTTTCTCATATTTACAAGTTGTTTAGAGTTTTCTTAAAATTATATTATGTCAAGGGTTTTTGCACGTAACTACAAAGAAAAATAACAAAATTTTATCTCTTTTTTCTAATTATCAACCAGTCCTTAACTTTTTAATTACAATGTCTTATTTGCTAGAACCCTCTTCACTGAATGATTGAAAACTAGTACTTAATTATTTTAAAAAAAAACTAATCTTTGTAAAAATGGAAAAAATAATTAATAGGTACATTAGTTAGTATAGTGGTATTCTCTTGTAAATTTTAGATTCATTTATAAATATTATTGTTTTTAACTTTGAAAAGAGTTTATTAATGTAGTATTTTTTATAAAATTTAATCAAATTAAGTTATTAATGTAATATTATCAGATAAATTTTCTACACAGTTGTCTAATATGATTTTATTATTTATTCCATTAATATATTATAATGTAAAAATAGATTATGATGTATAATTTTTTAAAATTAAAGAAGAACTTGTGTAAATAAAGAATTATTAGACGAAGATAAAATTATGATATTTTTGGTGAAGAAGGAAATGGGAAGTGTTTATATAAGGTGGAAGCGGAGAGAGAAGAGATAGGAAAGGAAAGTAGGGTAATGCAGCAAAGAGGGAGAGGTAACAACCGAAGATCAAGGAGTTTCTCAAGGTCTCGTCTCGCAATTGAAGGCACTTAGCCATCACAACACTTTCTTCTCTCTGCTTTTTTCTCTTCTGTTCTGTTCTGCTCTGCTCTGTTGGCAATGGCTCCAGGTGAGATCACCCTTTTCCCTTCTTCTTTCTTTTGTCTTCCATTTCGATGAATTTGAAGTTAGGTCATAGTTTGAGATTGGGCTTATGTGCAGGAAATGGAAATGGAAATGGTGTGAATGAGCGCGACCTTCAGAAACAGTACTGGGTTCAACATTCCGCTGATTTGTCCGTTGAGGCAATGATGCTCGATTCCAAAGCCGCTCATCTCGACAAGGAAGAGAGGCCCGAGGTCTTTTCTCTCCCTCACCATCTCTCAGATCCTTTATTCGTTCTTTCACTCACCATGCATTAATGTCATACGCTTTTCAAAAGATTATCCATCAACTTCATCTCTTATAGATTTGTTTGATCTGTTCGCTCACTGTTTTCTTGACAAATTATTCTAGTCTAGTGCTGTGTCTTTTCTCCCTGGTCTTCAAAACTGTCCGGGGTTACACTTTGGACTGCAAATTTTATCTTTTCAGGAAAAGTGGTTGCTGCATGCCACATATTGCTTTAGATCCATCTTTTTTACATAGCTAAAAGCTGTCCGTGCTTTTGCCCACAACTCATCTGTTCTATTTTTATTTACCTAGGTACTTTCCCTGTTACCGCCATGTGAAGGGAAGTTTGTTATAGAGCTAGGAGCAGGTATCGGAAGATTTACTGGTGAATTGGCTCAGAAAGCTGGTCAGTTGCTTGCTGTGGACTTCATTGAGAGTGCAATCAAGAAGGTCTTGCAGGGATTTGTCATTTTGAAAATTAATATGGTTAATTCATGACAATTTTATACATACACGCATTATGAAGTAACCTGAATCACTCTTCTTTCACAATGTTTTGCAGAATGAAACTATCAATGGACACCACAAGAATGTCAAATTTCTGTGTGCTGATGTCACATCTCCAAACATGTCTAATAGTGTTTCTGAAGGATCAGTTGATTTGATTTTCTCGAATTGGTTACTTATGTATCTTTCAGATAACGAGGTCAGTTTTGTTTATTTTGGAGAGTACAAGTTTGCTAAATTTTCATGATTCTGTTCTCAATGCGGGCCTTATGGAGTTACCCTTTTGATTTTCTCTTGATCCCTTAGGTTGAAAAATTAGCTGAAAGGATGATCAAATGGTTAAAAGATGATGGGTATATATTCTTTAGAGAATCTTGTTTCCACCAATCTGGAGATTCAAAGAGAAAACTCAACCCTACGCACTACAGAGAACCTAGATTTTACACCAAGGTTTGTTCTTTCGAGTGTGGTTACATCCCGTCTTTAGTCTGTCTGACTAAAAATGTGCTAGACATCAACTTTGGGCTCATTTGTAGAGTATGATTTTTATTTTATGGAGTCAAAACCTTTAGATTAAATTCAATAAAGCATATTTTAAAGTGTAATTAAACTGGTTTAGTGGGAAGTTTTGTGGTTGGAAATGTGCTCCATGGATCATGGGTTCCTTTCCAACATTTTAGTGTCTGTTTCGTGTTAAATTCTTTTCAAACTAAAATTTCTTTTTGACAATGTTTGGGTTAAGTACTCATGGATAAGAAGTGCCCAGTCGATGTGAACCATATCCGGTAAGTTTAACTAATGAGATTTGAACGAAAATAATATTTTTACATGCTGGCAACTTAAATCAAACCCAGCTGAAACTTGTCTTAGAACAGATGTAATTCCCTAGCAAAAAGGTCTTTGATTCTTTATGCCACGGTTTCGAGATTTTTTTGTTTTATGTATAGTTGGCATAGATAAAGAGCTGTCTGTATTTTAGAGGAAACACCCTTGTCTAAAACCTTGGTTTTGATGATGACTTTGATCTCTCAACCCTTTTTCTCATGCAGGTTTTTAAAGAGTGCCATATGACTGATAATACTGGAAATTCCTTTGAGCTTTCTCTCATTGGCTGTAAATGTATTGGAGCTTATGTCCGAAACAAGAAGAATCAAAACCAGGTAATAATATTGGGTTTCGATTTCTTGATATTATCATTAATTTCTGCTTACCCAATTGACTGTCTGTATCTGTGTACAATTTGTTGCATAGATCTGCTGGATATGGCAAAAAGTTAAGTCAGAAGACGATAGGGGTTTCCAGCGGTTCTTGGATAGAGTTGAATACAGTCATAAGAGTATTTTACGATATGAGCAGATGTATGGCCCAGGCTTTGTGAGCACCGGTGGACTTGGTATGCCTTAAAATTTCTTTCTCTGGTTATACGTTGCTATAGTAGAGATCTTTCCTTTTTGCTTAAAACTGATATGGTAGTATGATCTTACTTGACTGTCCACAAGAGCGATCTCTTCCCATTTACCCACTATACATAACCAGCTGATTGCTCCATGACTACAAGGTCTTATAAGTTATGAATTTGGTTGTATTGACTTTGGATTGTGAGAGGGACCATGTTGTGCAAGAAAGAGTTGTTCATTATTTCCTACTCTTTTTTTTCATTCTGAAATTGTAGTTTCTGTTGGTGGTGAAATATTTGTGGTGACTGCGACAGTTCCATTTAATTTAGTTTTGATTTTTAGACTATTTCATAAAGTTTTGCGAAATGTGACATTTCATCATTCTTCTTGATTTGATATATTTTTGTTATAGAAATATGTAATTGAACATATTTATATGCCTATTTTTTTTTCCTGTCTACTAGCATATAGGAAGTCTAGTCTTTTTTTAGTAAAAGTTATTTGCAGATCTGACCCTGTTTAGGGTTTAGGGTTTGAAGATCGACACTGTTGATCACTTAATGTTGTTCTAAGTTTGCCCTCATTCTTAGATTGCTTAATATTGTATCATACTTGGGTATTTTTTTTATCTTTTTTCTTCAGAAAATATCATGGTCTCAATCTTGGAGGTTGGGTGCTGTGTGTTTATCATAGTTGTTTCTATGCATCTTAACCAACGATGTTCTGCTTCTCTGCTTGGCAGAAACGACAAAGGAATTTGTGGCAAAGCTAGAATTAAAGCCTGGTCAGAAAGTTCTGGATGTAGGTTGCGGTGTTGGGGGAGGTGATTTCTACATGGCTGGAAATTTTGATGTCGAGGTTGTTGGCATTGACCTGTCCATAAATATGATTTCCCTCGCCATTGAACGCGCTATTGGAATGAACTATGCTGTTGAATTTGATTGCGCGGATATCTTTAAAAAATCGTATCCTGACAATACATTTGATGTAATCTACACTCGTGACACCATGTTACATGTCAAAGTAAGGAGCTATCCTTTTCCTTTTCTTGTTTAATTGTTGATTTTAGTAGTATTATGCGTTATACTTGAAATACATTAAATATCAAATGTGATATGCGGATGAGAAACCAACATTATTCTGTATCAATACAGGATAAACCAACAATATTCAGATCATTTTACAAGTGGTTGAAACCTGGAGGAAAAATCCTAATTACTGATTATTGCAAAAGTGCTCGAAGTCCGTCTCCAGAATTTGCTGAGTACATTAAAAAAGGAGGATATTACCTCCATGACATGAATGCGTATGAGAAGGTATTGTTGGCTTGTGCTATCAGTGTCAACATCTGGCTTCTCTTTCACCCATTTGGTTTCAACCAAAATCATATTAACTTATCTTCTGATTGACAATCTCCTTTTCTAAATCTTTTTCAGATGCTCGAGGATGCTGGATTTGATGATCTCGTTGCTGAAGATCGAACTGATCAGGTTCTTCTGACCTTATGATATACTCTGCTTAGTATCAGCATTTTTTTTATTGTGGTTCTCAAGTACTAATAGCTTTATTACTTCGGCGGTTTAGTTCGTGAAAACTCTACAGAAGGAGTTAGAAGCCCTTGAGAACAAGAAGGACGATTTCATTCGTGACTTCAGCGAGGTGGGTTTTTCAATACGTTTTTAAGATAGTTTTGTGGTACGTATTTTATGCCATTTGTTTCTCTGTTAGAGAACATTGACGGTAGGATTCATTGGTTTCAGGAAGATTACAATGAAATTGTCGAAAGATGGATGGCAAAGCAGAGCAGGGGTGCATCTAAAGAGCAGATGTGGGGCTTGTTCATTGCCAAGAAAAAATGACCTGCTTTATGCTGTCAGCTGTCTTGTTCTGTTATGTTTAGTTTATGTGTGACTCTAGTTTTTCATATAATAATGTTTTGAATAATGATATTCTTGGTTTCAAGTTTCATAGCTTTAGGATAACTTGCCATTGGCATTGGTTTGAATAATTTGGTGAATCTGCCAGAACGATTGATCCCCTCAATTGGACTGAGACGAAATCACTTCACGCTCATCTTTATTTGGATAAACTTAACAGTTTTTACCACAAGGCGAACGTTTAAATAAGAATCAAAAGAAATAATATTTTCCTAAAAGTTGTTCAAATCAATAGATCCATTAACTTGGTGGTGATAAATAGTTAGTTATGTGGTTCTTGAATCAGTTAAAAAAGGAGGAACTGGGAATGGCGAATGGCACCAGTCACTTGGTTCTAAAACAGAGTCTTCTTCATTGGGAAATCCTTGTGAGGTTCGCCTGTCTGTTTTTTATTTTCAAATGCGCCTATAATAGAATTGTTCTTGCATTAGGCTGATGTGAAAGATGTTGTAGAAGCTGATAATAGAAGTGATCATGAACGGATGATTATTTTTTTTTGAAAAATATGTTAATTGGAAACCCCACACTCTCACTTGTTATCAAAAGCATTTTGGAACACAAAAAATCATAATGGATTATGACATTCTCGTCAATTCTCATGTCATCATGGTAACAAACATCACAACTCAGAAAGTGAAAGTAGTATAAATAGCTGATAAAAAAATATAATCCATTTTTTCTAATCTCAATACTTAGGTATGTTCTAACTTCAAGGTTAAAATACCATGTCATTTGAGTTTACCAACGAAGTTTATTTTAGTTGGAGCCTTTCCTCACATGTTTATATTAAGTTTTAGTATGATGATAATTTTTTCTGATAATCTAGGCCTTTATATAAATAGGTAAAAAAATATTTAGTATACTAAAATATATTTATCACTTTTTGAATATATATCTTTATTGATAAAATCTTTTCTTGGTAAGAAAAGTTCGAACTAAATAAGAATATGAGTCACATCTATTAATATGTTACAAATTTGAATTCTTATTGGCCTATTTGAGATTGTTGTAAATTTATGTATTATTGTAATTAATAAGATGAGAAATAAACTCATTGTAGGCATTGTTAGAATCCATTTTTATTTTAATAGAAATTTTTGTATTGACTGATGATTGTGAATAATACTCCATAATTTAAATTAGGCGTGAGAGATCACTATGTATATACTCCTTTCATAAGTGTCACGTACATTGTGTAAATATATGTTTTTTTTGGTCACACCAAAAATTAATTTTTACTGTAAAAGCCTATGATTTGATACATAAGCCACTTGAAATTGAGTTTTATTGTCAAAACAAGTTTTGAACATTTTTTATGTTTATATTATTTTTTTGAAAATAATATTTAATTACTGCAATTCTGTATTTTGTTTTTAAGTATGCTTTTGGACATGTATGATTTTAAAAAGTTGTCAGAGAACCCACTCTATCTCTATGGGGCTTAAGAAAGATAGAGGGTCTCTCTGGGATTAGAGATAACTAAATAAGTTGAGAATAAGTATTCCCTACCTAGGATTGATAATTAGATGGATTAATTATATAAAGCAGCTATGTTTTCCATATATTGAGATCTGAATATCATTAAATTTTAGTGTTAAGATCGAAGATGCTCAAAAGACAATCTTCCTTTGGATCTAGACATGGTAAGATAAAATTTTAACCAATAAATTAATTTATATGATATGAAATTAATTTATTTTTATTTTGAATTTTTTAAATACTTCCATTTCTTCTTATTATTTTTACTACCAAATATAATCCGAAAAAATTTTCAAGAGGCAAAAGAATTAATACATACAAAAATAATAATAAACATTCACATATATATATATATATATATATATATATAAGGAGATAAATAGATAGACGTATTAAAATTGAAATTTATGTTGTATAGGAAATTATTTTCAATTAGAGGCAAGACTACATTGTAACACTTTTTTTTAGGGTTTTAGGTGAACACACTGAGTTGAATAGGAAAAAGGAGGGAGAATAAAAGAGGTGAAGACGACAAGACATTGTTGAGGTTTGCTCTGTGCTAAAAACCAAAACCTACCAGAGAAAGAGACGGAGAATGTCATCGAGGTACACCGGCATGTTTTTTCCACTCAGAGTTGCTTCCGAACGTGTGAATCAGAAAGTAGATGTCATTGGCATTGTTATTGAAACTGGCTTCCCAAAGCCAACAATGGGCACGGGTAAACCCTAAATCCTAAATTTCTTCATTTTGCTCTACAAAGTTTCGATCTTTCCGAATTTCTCTGGCAATGATGAATAAAAGGCCGGACTTACGGCTGCCATTTACTTCATTGGTAGTAGATTGATGAACTTTATCGTGAAAGTGTGTTCTGAGCCAGTACTCCATATTTTCCTTTTCATTTTTTAAAACAATGTTGGAATAGAGGAATGAGGGAAAGAGGTAGGAGAAGGAGAAGATAGTTTGAAGGTGATAGAACAGAAAAGTTTCAATTTTTTTGTTTTTACAATTTAACTTTTCCATTTTTGTGAGCTTGTGCTTTTATGGGTCCCCTTAATTTTGATGAATACTCACACTCAAGTCTATGTTCTTTACTTTAGGTTTCAGGTGTCTCCCAAGTTATCATTAACATGTAACATCTGCTACTATATATATTTTATCCTGTTTAAATAACTTGTGCAGATTGCTGTTGTATCATCAAAATAATTGATGATACATATCATGATAACGGCCTCACTGTCAACATCTTTGCTGAAAATACAGCTAAACTTCCCGTTGTTGCCGCTATGGGGGATATAATTCAACTTCGTAATGTTGTGGTAATTTCTAATACTGTATTAACTTTTGTATGTAAAGATATGTTTGCATGCTTTCTGGTCCTGTCTTGGCTTTTATATACATGTTTCTAGTGATAAAAAAGCTTTAAGGTTACTCCCATCGTACGTGCATCCGTAAACAGACATGTTATTGTATAATTCTGCAAAGAACTGAAAATACATTGAGCATTAACTCTACGCTCGTTTGCTTCATACTGTGCAAGTTGAATGGAAGTAAACTTCACCAAGTGTATAAAATAGATAGATAAAAATTTGTTCCTTTTTTCTCTTATATTTTTAGGTGAAACAACACAATGAGGAAGTAAATGCTGTTTTCAACAAAAAATTTTCCTCATTTGCTTTATACGACGGCAAAGATGGTGATGCTATAGACCCTTATCAAGTTTCTTCTAAATTTAACCCTCAAAGAAAGGATAAGATGCTAGTAGAAAAGCTCAGAAAATGGTGGGCCAATTTCCAGCTTCATGAAGGTCCTCTATTATTTCAGTTTTGATGTACCTGAATTCAGTTTATTTTTGTCTTTAATTTCTGGAGTCTAAATCAAACGTAATTTGCATATGCATGTATACACTAAGTTACTTCTAACTCGTGGACGAAACCTGAAAGAACTCAATTAGTGTAAAATCTCTTCTTACAATCCATAATTATTCTTCTATGTATAAATCCGTGAGACATAAACTGCTTGGACATTTTCGAAAACGTTCATTAAAAGAATCTGAATCCCTGGTACGAACATGTAATTGATTCAAAGATTTGTTTACCATTTTAGCTTGATCAAGATCAAGCATCATTTTTTATGAAATCAATTTATGCTTTAAGGTTTTCTGCTTAAGTGGTTCAGTAGTTATTGGTTTATTATTAACTTCCTCTAGTTTTCTATTTTGAATTGTACAGATCCTAACAATTATCCCATGTTCAAAGAAATTAAGGAAGAGTCTTATATTAATTTGACATGCAAGGTAATTAAGTTGTTTTCTAGTTCTGATTTTTTGCATGTTTGAGAGATCCTCATATAAATACAATAATTAAAATATGTGAACCTTTTATGAGATTGGGCGTAACCTTTAGTTGTTATCACACCAAGTTGTTGATTCTTCTTCTTTTACTTTCTTGTTCCACATTAGATCCTTCACATTGAGGCTGCGAATGATGAATTGTTTTTCTTTGCTTGGGATGGTACTGATACCCAACCAAATGTCATATGTTCAAAGTGAGTTGTTATTTTACTTTTACGTTATCAGTTCAGTAATAGAATTAATTTCTTCTAAGTGCTTTCTTGTACTGTGTTTGTAAAGTCCTATCCTATCGAAGGCAAGTTGCTGGAAATAGGCATAACAATGCCATGGTTGGTGTTTTATTGCTTTCTATTCACGAAAAGTAATGATATTATTTTTTAGACTCTTGTGTGCTATTTATCTTCTCCAACACTCCCCTCCCCCTTATTTCTTTGTACTGGGCTGTAGGAAATAAAGTTTTGACAGGTGATTTAATTGTAATGACCATGGTAGTTAGAATCGTATGAATCGTACGATACGTATCGCGATTCGTTTCAAAAATTACTTTGCACGATACATATCGGTTTATGTATCGTTTTATGTCTTGAATCACACCATGACTCGTTTGAATCGCTTTTGAATCGTGTGATTCGCGATTCATGTCCGTTGTAAGTGATTCATGGTGATTGAAGGGTCACTAAAAATGAAAAGTCTCCAAAACCAACAAACTCTAAAGTAAACGAAAATGAAAAGTCTCCAAAACCAACAAAAGTTACATTGGAAAATGAGAAGTCTCCAAAACCAACAAAAGTTACATTGAAAAATAAAAAGTCTCCAAAACCAAAATAAAACATCACAGAGAAACCCAAAATGATATTTTTAATGTTTTTTTCATGTCACTTATTCTTATTTAAAAATATCATATTTTAGTTATTATGTATCTTACTATTCATGATAAGATTCGATTCACGATTCAAAAAAATCGTAAAATGATTTACGATTCGAATCTCGATTTAATAACCATGGTAATGACATGCAAAGGATTGTAAAGTTTGGATTGGATAAAATTTTATTTTTATATCATAAAGAACATCACTTGGGAGCATTACGTGAGTTAAAATAGGAGGGAGCATAACATATTAATAATGGAATAGGTAATCGGACTGAATATAAGGTTAACTAATGACAACTTTTATTCCACTAAAAAGGGTGCAACCAAGGGGAATAGGACAAAACTATTCCATTGTCTTTGTGTGCCATGCCTACCTTAGATTGGAGTAATGTTTATTTCTCTTAACTAGGTTTCACAATATTGATGTTTTTTGTATAAATTATAATATTTTAATTTGTGAGTGATCTAATATAAAGTTTGTTTTCTGAATTGTAGCATAGAAGATGAAATCAGAAATCCACTTCCTTTACAATTGGAACCTTTGCCTTTGTCTAGGCAAATTTTATGTACTTTACCGACTAGTGGATCCATTCTGAGAATAACTTTGGACCCAGATGTTAAGAAGAGTCACCTCCACCTTCTAAGCATTGGTAGATGGGTCAAGTTTATGAATATGCATCTTAAGGTATGCGCTGGACTGTGGCATGGTGTTTTTACCCGTTATACAAAGGTTCGGTATACACTAAACAAAGATCGGCTCATCGCAGAACGTCAAAGGTAAGTGGTTGCTAATTTAGTTCACTCTATATGCTTCTATATGCTTTATCCGTTAACTTAAACTTCTGCACGGATTTTGGACCAGGTTGTATGATGAGAGGCTGTCTTTGAAATCAGGAAGAATGCCTTATGGCAACTTTCCTGAGCCTTCACCGATTACAGGTATTTCATTCTTGACACACTAAGTCTTTGATTCGTGAATGTTGACTTAGTTTTATGATTTTCTTTTGGGATGACACTGAGCTTAATTCTTACAACAGTCAGTCGTCATGATCACGTGGCACCCGTATCTTTAATAAATGTCCTCACTCATTCAGAGGTACTATAAATTATTTTCTTCACTCAAGCCCACACTCTTAACATCATATTCCCTATTGCTTGATGTTATTTATTTACCTTTGAGCATTACTGTTGCTATTCAATTGTTGAAGGTGACTGCTAAATTTAGATGTGTTGTTCGGGTGGTAGCAGCAATGCCTTGCCAAACTGAAGAACTTTGTTCTCCTGCTGGAATATATAGAATGCGGCTAACACTCGAGGATTCAACCGCTAGAATCCATGCATATGTTTTTGCTGAGGATGGGGTTAGAACAAACTTTGACTTGTCTGCTTTTAGGATCTTTTTGGCACCAATTACACCCCATGTGCTTATAGATTCTACACAAATGATGTTACACTTATTGTTCAGTGGCCATTGTTGATTTCACGTTCAATTCTTGGCAATTATCTGTACTATTCTTGCAAAATATTTATATTTATTTGTTGGGGGTTTTTCTTAGCTGATTTTTTTTCCCTGCTTGTGATGATGATATATGACAGGAGATTCTCTTTGATGGTTATCCAGACGTTGAGGTGTTGAGAAAGAAGCTGAATAAATTACTTGGAGTAGAATGTGAGGGTAACAATGATGGGATAAAGGATATTTCAAGAAATCCGCCATGGATTAGTATTTGTCTAAAGTCATATTATATCTCTAAGGCGGATATGTGGGGCACGAGAAATTTTGGCGTATTTGACACCAAAATCATAGGAGATTATTGATAGAATGAATGTGTTTATAAATTATGTTTTTTTGGCCTCCTTTTGAATGTAATTATAAAGCCTGGAAATCTCTTTTTTGTAATCTTCCAGGGTTGTATATAAGTATATGGAATGTAGGGCTGTATATAAGTATATGGAATGTACTGATTAAAGCATGGAGTTGTATATAAATATATGAACTGATGTGGCTGTATTTAAGTATGATAAATGTTCAAATTAAAGTATGTTAACAACTATATGTCATTATTACCGCTAGAGGGATATCTTGACTTGCGTGCCTCGTTGACGGCTCTCCAGATTAAATGCTTTATTGAAAATGTATAAGAATTATATCTTGGGATGGTTTTAATCTGTTTCAAAGTTAAAATGTTTTTATGCACTGTTTAAATAATTATAAATAAATGTATGATGTGTATGTCGTTATTAATTTTAAAATATAAATTGCTAAAAATTGATATTTTGAATGGGAATGGTTTTTAAGAGTTATCATAGAATTTTTTCTCTTGAGATATTATTCGAATAGGGAAGTTTATAATTTTCAGTCCTGTCTTCGTTAATATGTTTTCGTTATATCTGTTTTTAAAATTGAATTTCAATGTGTGAAGTTAGTAGTTTAAATAACATTAAATCATAATTTAAAATATTTGTAAACATCAATTGTTTTTCAATTATGTTTGTTTAATTTATGCAATTTAAGCATATAGAATACTAATAAATCAAATTCACATCGGATGAGGCCAGCTTTTCTCCGGTTCTTAGTTTAAAATGAATGAACTTTACAAGATTTCACATGGATAAAGAAAGGTACAAATTCGTCCAATTAAACAACCTTATTACTGACCGATATGAATTGTGCAAATTACGCATGATAGCATAAACGGGGACTTATTTATTTAATGTTGAAATCAGTGTCAATGGGAAGTAGTTTATATAAAAAAATCTAAAAGAACTTTAAAAAGGTCCTGTTCTGGTTAGTGAAATTGTTCTGTAAAGTCGATAATAAAAGATACAAAATCTTACAAAGCGTATGGATCTTGCTTGGGTTCTCGTAGTTTGGGTTTTGGGCTATGTGAAAAGGTGTGAAAGCCGTGCTCCTACCTTCAAATGAATATCTACAATGCACTTTAAGTTTCCCTATGGTACAATTCGGCTTATAACTAAAAGACAGATTATGTGTAATAGGGAAAGACAAGGCGAACTAGAGTGCAGGCACACCAAGCTCGTTGGGGTGATTTGGCTGAGCCGCCTCTCCAGCTGCAACACCAGCTTGCCTTCGTTGCCTCTCGCGGAGATATAGCACAGTTATGAGGCATGCAAAGAGGGTCAGAATGGTAGCATTTCCCTCCTCCATGAGCACATTCTCCACCCAAGCTTCTAATTTAGGATACAGTTCTGGCAATGAATCAATCACGTGGACCTGATCAAAACAATAAGCACAATGCAATCCAACAGTGAGAACTATGAAATATCGTTGGAAAAGTGTAAAAGCAAAGTTTCATATTTGAGGCCACTGAGAGGGTAGACTGTTGGGAAATCTGAAGGGGTAGAACACCAGGCAGATATTCATTTATGAACCAAACGTCAATTGCCCTACACTCAACTCAAAACCTTATAATGAGAAGTTTGTTAGATATTTCTTATCTATTATTTAACTTCCTCATTGCTATACAATGTATGATTTCAACTCCAAAAAACTATCTTAAATGTGAGTCCCTTCACATTATAAAGTCTCCTACACACTGCCTTGATTCATGGTCAAGTTGCAAGAGATCATTCGCATTCCATGATCCACCGCCAACTCCATTATACTGGTTTGAGGGGAATACTAAGAATCATCGACTTTGATATTCACTAACGGGTCAGGACACAAGCATACATATGAGACAATAGGTTTTTATGTCTTGGGATGATAAAGAAAAAAGAGGTGAAGTGACTGATGCAGTACACAATATCATACACGAACTAAACCAGTCGTTGTCCAATGTGAGTGTATAAATTCCTTTGTATCAAATAAAATCTAACAGTAACTATAGAAGGATGTTGTGAGTTAGGTGTAATTCCCTTCGTTAGTTTGTTACAACTGATTCCTATTTAGTCACTGTAGTATATATAGCCGTTGTACTATTCAGTCTAAATACATTCTCTCTCTGTATGCCACTCATTAGAAGGCAAAAATCTAAGCTTTGTTGATGAAATATAAACAGCTTGATAGGTCATTTACTAAGATTCTTCCGTAAATATAGATAATATATATCAATATATTTAATGTATGGGATATTAGGTAAACCAAAGAAACTCACCATGAAACTGTCAGCATAGTTCTTACGAATCCACAAGCTTGAAAGAGCCAGCGTAACCGGCAACTTTGCTGCACGATCATGATCTAGAGCTTCATCATAGTAACGTTTGGCCAGATGAAGGTCAAATGGTAGTCCTTGGCCATGCTCATGCATGTATCCAAGATTGAACATGGCTTGTGCATTAGATTGTGATTTGGCATGCATGTAAGCTTCAGCAGCTCGCTCGTAATCCCTGGCCGTACCCTAACATGAGGTGTAGAAGGAAAACAAAAGATAGTCAAAAGATGCAAGGAAAGAACAATGGCTGAAATTGAATTCACAGCATTGCACATGGTCAATTCATCCCAAAACCACATACCCGACCATAGTAATATGCATCTCCAATGAGTAAAGCAGCATGTTCATTACCCTGCTCAGAAGCTTGCCACCACAGAGAATGTGCCCTCTGATGCCTTTCTGCATCAGTGCAAAATCCAGATTCACCCATGCACATGCTACGTTCCCCATATTTGTCAAGAATCCAAGCAGCATTACTTTGTGCCACCTCATACCCCATCTCAGCCATTCTTGAATACAACATAAATGCCTTGCCAAGATCACCTTTTAAGTATGACTCTAGAGCCCATCTAGACAAAGAACTCCATGGACCCCGCTCAGCAACTAGTTTGTACAGTGCAGTAGCCTAAAAAAACGAAAAGGAACATTAGCACACACTTTGTTGGCAGAGACTTTGATGATACAATAGTCATTAAGAAATGAAAAACAATAGTCATTGAATTCTTAGTTTATAGCTGTCATACTACAGTTTGGAAAATAATATACTTCATATTAGCCAACATACCATAATCCTCATCTAATAAACTAAAAAAAACTGAAACAGTAAGGACTCCATGTTTTAGAAAGTGGTAGTTGTCCTTCTAATTGTAAGTAGATAAAGGCTTGTATCTTGAACAAAATCAGTATAATACAATTGGATCATCTGACAATCACCAATCCCAATTTTAATCCAGCCTTTTTATCAATTTCATTCATCTGGTGCAAATATCAAAACAAATTAAAGCAATATTCAGTAATATTTAAGAATAATTATGTCAGCCCAAATTTAGACTGCCAAACTGATGAACAAATAATTAGGTCATCAGCAGAAAATGTAGTTATCATAAACAATATTCGATACATTAAACTGACATTAGACAACTCAAAGTTAAATATATCTTATTCTGAAATATATTATGTTGTATTAAAATTACGTGAGAATAATATTACCATCAGACTGTCGCATACATTAATCCTTCAGATTTAGCAACACTTTCACAAAACAAAGAATCAATCAACTTACCAAGTGAATATTCTTCTTGAACCCAACACCATTGTGGAAAATCTTAGCCAACTGGAAGAACGCCTTTGGTTGACCATTGTTAGCAGCCACCACGAAGAACTTACAAGCCCGCTTAACATCCCTCTTGACTCCAATCCCCTTGAGATACATGACACCCAAGTTATAGTGCCCCCCAACCTCCTCGTTCTCTGCAGCCTTTTCAAAATACTCCTTTGCCTGAGATTCGCAAATGATATCATAAGTCAAGGATAACTGCACAAAAACACACACACACATAGAGAACGGGAGCCAAATAATGAAAAGGTGGTAATATAAACACAATCCTACTTTAGTGTAATTCTTCTGGTCAACACCATAGCCTTTGACATACAAATATCCCATCCCATTATAAGCAGAATACAGCTGGTGCCTGGAAGCAAGCGTGAGCCACTCAAATGCTTTGGTGTAGTTTCTCTCAACACCTGCTCCCCTAGCATAGATCTCTCCAAGAAGCTCCATAGACCGTGGCTCTCCCTTCTCCACAGCTTTCAAAAACCATGACAGCGCCTTGGAATGATCACGCCTCAATCCCCTGAGGCCAAAGTAGTAAAAGAGGCCAACTTTGTACATGGCGGCAGCATTCCCCTTCTGGGCTTGATACTCGAGTATCTGAAAGTCCTCGTCCTCTTCCCCCCTTGATTTTCTGAGAGCCTCCTTGTTCTCCTCAGCCCCATTGTGGAGCCTAACCGGTTCAATCACAGGGGAATCTTTCGAAATCAGAAAATTATTCACAGCCACTTCAGCTAATTCAGCATACAGATTAACAGCTTTGTCAAACATCTGTACCAATGGCGATGCAATTTAACACAATATTCACAGAAATCGTAAAGAGAAATTAATCACTGATCAGAAAGGGGAAAAGAAAGAAAAAAAAGAGAGGGGGCGAAGCCACACTCACGTCTTGGCGCGTGTACTTATAAGCCAAAGCCATCATGGACTGCATGTTGCCACCCTCGGCGGCGAAGTGGTGGTATAAGAACGCCTTCCCCTTGCTTCGCTCTCTCAAAAGCCCCATTTCCCACAAAAACCCTAGAACCGATTGCGCGGCAGGGTGGCCGGTTTCGGCCACGGCAGCAATCTCTGCGGCGCCTTCCTCAATTAGGGCGGGGTGACCGGACATGAGCTTCTCGACGGCGGAGTAGTAGGCAGCGTCGGATTCCGAGAGAGGCTGGGGATCTCCGGCGGGGGGCTCGAAGATGGGGCGCCATGAGCCAGGGTCGAGGTCCTCCTCGGATTTGTGGGCATCTCCATCGCCGAGCTCGTCCCACTCGGTGGAGGAATCGAGTTCGGCGCTAGGGTCATCCTTGAAGTCTTCCTGAGAGAGCACGAGCACGAATTGGCGTGCGGCGACGGAGAGAGAGAGAGTGAGGAGGAAGAGAGAGAAGAACAACCACTTGGGGCCAGCCATGCTTCTTGCCGGATTTTGCAATCGCCAACAATTTTTGGGACTCAATGGGAAATGCGGATGCAGGGGTATTCTTGCAATTATAATATTCTCCTTCTCTTGCCACGTTTTCTTATGAACCTCTCTCCACTAGGAATTTGCCATGTCAGCTTCCTTAACTCATCTTTCTCAACTTTCTTTTTTGGGCTTAACCCGGCCCACTCAAATCCTGGATCAAATCAATTTAATTGAACTATTTGTTTTAATAATTTTAATTTAATATATAATTTCATTTCTAAAACTGTTAAGTATCAAGAGAATAATATTCCTAAGTATCTCCTTCTTCAACATATGACTTCAATAATTTATACTGTTATGCTAGGAAATAAACCTCCCTTTACTTCATGTTTCAGTAATTAATAGTTCATCTAATTTGGTTTACTCTTAATTTTAAACATAAAAAGCGTTTTATTATTATTAGTTAAAACTATAATTTATTGAAATCCAATGACTTATAAATTTAATTTTTTATTTAATTATTTTTCTATTCATTGAATTCCAACAAAGTTTTAGTGATTTTTTTTTATTTTAAATGTTATTTTTATGCAAAAAAAATTATAAGTATGCTACCTAGATTTATAAAATTAAATTTCGGTGTAACGTGAATTTTTCTTGTACATGTTACAAATTCTTGGAAATTTTTATAATGGTGTTAAAAATAACACCATCGAGTACATTACTAACATGGTTAAAATTTATCATTTTTATGGTATAGAAACTCAAACTTAAAATAAACATAATTATGAAGAGAAGGTAAATAGTCTAACGATGAAATAAGAGGAAGATAAAGTCATAAAAGAATCTTAACAATTTGAATCATTCACGTTACTAAATTATTATTATTATTATTATTTATGTTACTGTTAAGGAAAAGCTGAAATATAGAAATATAAAAAATAATATTAAGATTTTAATGTCAATTATTTAGATACCGTACTAAATATAAAAATGTAACTTTTGCAAGGGAGGATTCATCTAGTGGAAGAATCTGAGAGGTCTGGGGAAGGCTCTTTCTTCTCCAGCCATTCTTTCATTTCTTCTTCAATCTTCAATCTCATTCTCATCTTCTGGGCTAGTAGCTAGCAATGTCTTCTCTCCTAGGTAAGCCTCTCACGATTCAATCTTCTTAAAGCAAATCAGTACTATTTCACCCTCTTAGACTCAAAACTTTGACAGATGATTGCAGGGAACACTTACTGGAAGTGGATGCGAATGACAAACCCAAATTCCAGATAACAAATCTCACCAGAGTTTCCCACGACGAGGTTTCAATCCTCAAAGGCATCAACCTTGATATCCCGAAGGGTGTCATCGTTGGGGTCATAGGCCCCAGCGGCAGCGGCAAGTCAACGCTCTTGAGAGCCTTAAACCGCCTCTGGGAACCGCCCTCCGCCTCCGTCTTCCTCGATGGCCAAGACATCTCTCATCTCGACGTTCTCTCTCTTCGCCGGAAAGTTGGCATGCTATTTCAACTCCCCGCCCTCTTTCAAGGTCACAACCTCTCTTGCTGTCAACCTCCCATCTAATTACTCATACCAATATACCACAAAAATTAATATTAGAGACAAAAGAATCTACGTATAACTTTTAAAAGTTCTTGGCTAAATTCAATTACTAGTTTATTGAATATTTGTGTTGAAAGAAAGTTTATTTTTCAGTAAGCTTGTGTTAATGTTGGAGGGTATCTATTCTATAGGCACAGCTGCCGATAATGTGAGGTATGGACCAGGGCTTAGAGGGAAAAAGCTAACCGATGATGAGGTGCGCAAGTTGCTGGCAATGGCAGACTTAGATGCTTCTTTCATGGATAAGTCCGGAGCTGAACTTTCTGTGGGTCAAGCTCAAAGGGTTGCACTTGCTAGGACTCTGGCTAATTCACCGGAGGTGACATAAAATTATATTTTGTCCTTTTTTCTGTTTGCATTTCTGTTTGTAATTTTGATTTTATTTGGTGTTTTTTGAATTAAAGGTTTTGTTGTTGGATGAGCCTACTAGTGCCTTGGATCCTATATCCACAGAAAACATAGAGGATGCCCTGATGAAGCTGAACAAGAATAGGGGCATGACAGTGATCATGGTCTCTCATAGCATCAAACAAATCCAGAGGATCGCTGACATGGTGTGCCTGCTTGTTGATGGTGAAATTGTTGAAGTTCTGAAGCCTCATAAACTCTCTGAGGCCAAGCATCCAATGGCACGAAGGTTTCTTGAACTCAGTTCTTAAAGCTCAACCTAAGCTCAGAGTTGTAAAATTCTGTCTCCACTTGTTTGGTTTTTAGAACTTTTTAGTCTGTTCTTGAAGCCAAGATGAATGTGCTTCCTGATTTATTATATATGTGGACCTGTCCTCCGTTTATATCATTGACCAATAATCTCTGATTATTTATTTCTATTTGTTGCTTTCAAGACTGATTGATGACATTCTGGCTGACATAGAATTGTGATAGTGGGGGTTTAATTACAATATGATATTCTGCAAAATGTTATCTAATACGAATTTTGTTCATGGTGACAACTATGGCCTCATTGCTATCATCTATATTGCTTCATTGCTTTCATCTATCAAAAAATTGGAGGTCACACATCTATTAAAAATAAAACCTTTTAATAGTTTATAAGTTTTTATAATATTTTTCTATCATTAAGTCACATTTAAAGTTCATTTCTTTTTAAACTTTAAACAGAACTAAGTCAAACCAAACTATACGGAATCAAACCACATTAGGGCAAATCTAACCAGACTGAATCAAATCAAACCGAATTAGACTGAATTCAACCGAACCAAACTAAACTGAATCGAATTAAATCAAATAGAACCCAACTAAACCAGACTGAAATGAACTGAACCGGACTAGACCAGATCGAACTGAATCGAACCAAATCAGACCAGATTGAATCAAACCAAACCAAACTAAACCAAACCCATCCGAACCACACCAAACTAAATCCAACCCAATCAAACCGAACCAGACAATACCGAATCAAATCAAACCAAACCAAAGCACTAAACTGAACCAAACAAAACCCAACCAAACTGGACCAGGCCAGATTGAACCGAATTGGACCAGTCCAGATCGAATCGAACCGAACCAAATCAAACCACACTGAAATGAACCAAACCAAACCAGATCGAATCGAACCGAACCTAACCAGACTGAACCAAACCAATCTAGACCATAACAAACCGAACTAGATCGGACCAAACTGAATCAAACCAAACTTAATCCAACCAAACTGAACCAAATCCATCTGAACCACACCAAACTAAATCCAACTCAATCAAACTGATCCAAACAATACAGAATCAAATCAAACCAAACTGAACTAAATCAAACCACTAAACGGAATTGAACCGAACCAAACCAGACCAAACTGAAATAAATTGAACCCAACCGAACCAGACCGAATCAAATCAAATCAGACCAGACCGAACAGAATCACATCCAACCAAACTAATCGAACTGAACAGAACCCAATTGAACCAAACCAAATCCAGCCTAACCTAATTGAAACCAACCGAACTTGACCAAACCAAACCCAACTGAACTGAACTCAACCAAACCAAACCCAACCAAACCAAACCCAATTGAATCACACCAAACTAAACCTAATCAGACCCGACCGAACCAAAGACAACCAAACCAAATTGAATTGAGCCTAATTGAACTGAACCAAATCCGACCGAAGCAAACCAAACCCAACTAAACAAAACCAAACCAAACCAAGCCAAATCTGAACCCAACCCAACCAAACCCAATCAAATCGAACCTAATCCAGCCAAACCAAGTCAAATCCAACCAAATCGAGGCGAACCAAATGCAATTGAACCAAATCCATCCAAACCAAACCAAATTGAACCAACTCCCTCTCAACACAACAAACAAACAAAATAATATTGGTTCACGTCAAATTTATTGTGCATATTAGTAAGTTTTGTTCCAACATAGAGATAGAGGTCACTACAAAATACAACCACAGTGACAATTAACTAATTGTTGCAAAAATTCATAATTGCATAAATTCATAACTGCATTGCATAACTCAACTGTTGTCTTTCACTCCATTCTCACATGATTACATAACATAATGAAAACAACATTGTTTTTTCCTAAACTCATTTCTTCCCACATACAAAATGCTTAAACATTTAATACAAACTATATTAGTTCACTTTAGAAGTTATTGTGCACACCACACACCAAACGAAAATCAAAACCAAAACCAAAACCAAAACTGAACCAAACCGAACCTATCTAAATCCAACTGAACTAAACCAAACTAAACCAAACTGAATCGAACCAAATCAAAACCAACCAAACCGAACAAAACCAAACCCAACCCAACCCAATCGAAACCAAACCGAACCTAAACAAAAACCCAAACCAAAAAACCAAAAAAAGAACAAACAAAAACCAAAACCAAAACTAAACCAAACCCAAACAAAAATTAAACCAAAACCAAGCCAAACCAAAATCCTACCTTGTGTAACACTAGCCAAACCAAAATCCTACCTTGTGTAACACTAATGTCCACAAAAACAAATTCTAAACTCACACTGTCTAAACAACTACACTAAATACTTACCTCAAACAATAACAAACGAACTCACAATAACAACGATAAAAGATTGAGAAATTATATATTTAACGAGAGAGACATATAAATCTTAAATCACCACAAACAATAATAAATAAATAAAAAATATGAAAGACAGATGGACATTTATTACAAATGACAACGAATTAATAAACTTTAAACCATAAACGATAAACTGACTTTATTCACAAATGATAATGAAAAATGAAAAAATTAATTCCGACTATATTAAAAAAAATCACAATAACTAAATGATAATGATAAAGAGATTAATAATTTGAACCTCTTAATTTTTTTTTAAATTTTTTTACTCAAATTATATTTTAATTAAATAATAATATTTTTAATACATGATCTCGAAATTATCTAGTGATTGATTTAATAAGATTCACTGTTAAATTAAAATATCATTACTCTTATACAGTATGCTATTCGACCAATAGGATCGGTAAGCATACTCAATTGATGCAGATTTTGTGCAGAAAGTCTTAGTCCCACTTCAGAATTCAAATTATCCAGGCAGGTTTAAAGCATACAAATTTCACGCGATTGTGTTTTGAGTTTTTTAAATGTAATCCTTTTAAACAAAATCTATCAGACTACAACAATACTAAAACTAATTTTTAACAATTTAAAAATAAGTTTGTATTTATTATAAAATAAAAGAAAAGTATTTCTGAATTTACATTTTAGTTTCAAGAAAACACATTTGTCCTTTCGATCATTGACTCTGTCATTACCTTTGAAAAAAAAAGTTTCATCCGTAAAACAATTTTAAAGTTTGATTTAAAATTTAAAAGTTTCATTCCAGCCCCAACAAAATTATAAAAAAATTATTATAATTTTCACAAACTTATGTTTTAGTTTTAAGTAAACATAAATTAAATAATTTTAAACGAAAATAATATAATATTCATCGTTTAATAATATCGTGGATAAAAAAAAGATAAATACTCACTCGATAGAAATGATGAGGTCGGGGTCAAAGTTTTAATGAAACTCGTTTTTTTATTAGTAATTTTAATTTAATCAAACTCGTTATTTTTACATAAATGGTTTTAATCAAAGTTTTATTCCAACCAGTTTGAATAAAGAAAAGTTTCGACGTGTTAACGTGATTTTGGCACCACAAAATGAAGTGCAAAGTGAAAGATGACCGACAAAAGCCACGAGCATAGTTGGATTAGCATGATTTGTAGAGGGCATGTGGGTGTGACTGTTTCTTTTCAATTGTTAGCAGTTGTTGCAGTTAAATTCCAAAACAATACATGTCTTGTCGTTTGGATTAATCCTCGTCCATCCAATAAACTTTCAGTTATTGCATTTTCATCCATCCAAACCAATGGAATCGTATGATATAATTTAAATCATATTTTATTATATTACATTAGGAAACCAAATACTTTGAAACCAATATTTAGATGCTTGATTCTTAATTAGAAACCAAAGCATTTTACTATGAATATTTCTGAATCAAAACAACGAAGTGATCTATTCTCAATTTATTAATCAAATGATGCAATTTATGTACAAATTCAATTCACAACCAACTATTAATATTAATTCATTTTCAATTTACATCAGCATTCTAATTTCAGTCAAATCAAAATCAAGGAAATTAACCTCCTTAATTGGAATTAATTCGAATCCAAGACAGGATCAAGAACTAAGTTTAAGAAAAGTCTAAACACTTACAAGCTTTTACAAATGAGATGGATTAAGGTTCATAACAGATGGTGTGCTACTTTTCTGATAAGACTATTTATGATGGTGTGCTACTTTTCCTCCCTCTTTATCACTTAGAGTGTTAACATACAAATTAAAAAATGTAATTAACAATTTTATTGCTATAATTATTTGCAACTTTTTATTATTAACTCACAGATTAAATAATAGATTTTTCTTATCAACATTTCACTTGTATATTTTTATACATATTACCATCAAAGTTTTTAACTTTTGTACTTTTTATCCATCCATTAAATTTGTAATAAAATAACAATGTGTTAAAAAAAAAACAACGTCAGTTTGTCATCAAAAGTTATAAAACGATATTATTTTGATCTCGTTTTCATAAGTTTTTTTTCCTAACATATAGTTACTGAAACAAAATTTGATGAAAAAAATTACGATTTGTTTTAGAGGAATAAAATTTCAACATTATCATACTTATTCGATATCAATTAATATTATATTATTTAATCTTAATTAATAGTAGTTGAATGGTAAAATTAAAATCTAATCTTAATTAACAGTATTTCATTCCCATGTATTGTAAGCTGTGTATTAAAAAAAAAACTACGTCAAAATTTAAGAGAATCCATTTAAATAAAAAAGTCTATGTCATTTAAGAATATTTAATGGAGTTGTAGAAAAAAACACAAAAAAATTATAAATAAATGATATTAAGTTAACAACTTTTAATGTCCTGTTTGGGTAAATCCAAATTACACAGTATAGCATTTGAAGTGCATGAAGCAGGTGGGTAGCATCCTCTTAGAACCCACTTCTCTCCCTTTCTGTCCCTCTTCCTACCATTCATCATTTGTAGCAGTCACAAACAGTACTCACTTCAGAAACCACAAACTCAACTTAGTACTAAGTTGTTTTCTAGTAACTATTTTTCTCATCCCAACACACTTTGGAACACTCAACAATGCTAGATCCAGCTACTGAACTGCTCCCACCACCTTCTTCACCCACCAATTCATCCATTTCCTCCTCTGATCTTGACACCGAGGTAACACTTTTACCCTCAACAAAATCAAACCCACTTCTCATATTTCCTCAAGTTTCATTTTTTCCACCGATTAATTTCATTTTATTTCTGGGTTTTGGATTTTCATAGTCTACGGGATCCTTCTTCCATGATAGAAGCACCACACTGGGTACTCTCATGGGTGTCAGCTTCCCGGCTATTACCTTCAGAGCCTCCGACAACCACCCGCATTCAACCATCTCCGCCGCTGCCGCCGCCGTGGGTGGCCCCCAGAGGGCTGCCGAGTCTAGGAAGAAGAAGGTCATCGTGGCAGCGGAGCGGCGGCGGAAGTGGTGGTGGCTGTGCAGGGATGGCGACACGAGGCCGGCTTCTCTCGGTGAGTTTCTCGAGGTGGAACGGCGGTGCGGCGACGGCGCGTTTTACGGTACGGCGGCGGAGCTTGAAGGAATGGTGATGGATTCGCAAAGGAACCACGGCCGGGCTTTGTTTTCCGACGGGAGGGTTCTTCCTCCGTCGACTGTTGACGACGGAGCATCGACGGCGGGAAGTCTTTGCAGTAAATTTCCGGTCTTGCTCACCGGGATCTGTAGCGGCGGCGCTGGATAAGATTGAGTTTGAATTTTGATTCTTTTTCTAATAAACTGAAACAGAAAAAAAAAAAAAGGAAAAATGGTTGATGATTTTTTTAGGATTGTTTGTTACTATTATTACAATTCTTATATGCCTGCCATTTACATGCAGCCTTTTACTTTTCACCTTTATTTGGATAATACTATTTTGAATAATTGTTTAAATAAATAAAATAAAATGGATTCACCTAAAACATGGATGATGATGAACAAAACTTTTAGTTCATTGAAGAACGCTATAGCACTTTTTTTTTTTTTTTTTTTGTCAAATACCATATAGCATTGTGTGGCATGATATGGTAATCATGCATAGGCAAAATAAATTTAAAATAGTTTATTGTTAATAATATTATTATATAAGCATAGGAGGGTCGATACTATACATTATTATTCGTAAAGTTCATTTATGCAAAGAATCAAGCAATAAAATAATATGGACTAAATTGCTTTTAGTTGATGAATGTCTCGAAACAAAGGTGATTCTGCACTCTTATTCAAAAGGGCCACGTCGTTTTCGAATTGGAAGTTTGAAAGGGATTACTTCTTTCCTTTTTTTCATATTCGAAATTTAAAATTTAAGCAAAAGACACAACAGTAGTTTTCAAGATATGTGATAATTTAAAAAAAAAAAATTGTAATTCCTTCTCATAGTGGTAAGCATGATTGGATATACTTCACTGAGATTTGGGTTGTACTGGTATAGTTCAGGTTTAATCTATTAGGTCTAATTTTAGGGATCTCATTCTAATAATATTTTTGGTACGTAATTGGGTAATGTGTAAGAAGTAAAGTACCAATTTCAGGATCTCATTCTAATAATATTTTTGGTAGGTGATTCACTAACGTATGAGAAGTAAAGTATAACACTTAAATCTATTTAACTGGTGAATTCTCCATCTGAAATATTTAAATCATTCTATGAAATTAAAAAGACGTAATTATTAATAAATATAATAAATACAGACTAAAAAAAAAGATCTTATACTAAAAAGTGAGAAATGAACAAATAATACATTAAAAAGAAAAATGAAAAAATAGAGGAGAAAATGAGTGTTCTAGTTAAGAAGTCATTATCTTTCTCGACAAGAATATTTTGTTGTTCATCATGAGTCTGATAAAACTTTTCCTTATATCCTTTCTTACGAATAACTTAAAAGCATTATGAAGAGACAAAATTTGACTACAATATCATGTCATGTTAAGTATAATAAACAAGATTATGATAAGGTGACACTGAATTATCCAAGAAAAATATTGACTGCAAAGACTATATGGAAGGATCATTTCAAGATCGTCAAACGCAACAAATTTATGATTTTATTACATTTAAATTATTGTTTTGTGTGTTTTTCTGAACTATTGTTTTATTTATTATATTTAAATTATCATTTCTTAAAATTATAAAAGTTGTATAGATAAATTTACCATGATAAAGTTTTAAAACTTGTAAAAAATGTGTAGAAGTTAAAAAATTAGATTTCTTTTTAAAAAATATGTAGAGATTTTAAAAGAAAAGCAGAAAAAAAATTAAAGAAAATAATATGTTTTTTCCCCTGAAAAGTATAAGTTAAACCAAGAGAAAATATAACAATATTTCAAAATATGAAATATGTAAAAATACTGTTTCAAAAAATACGGCCAAAGTATAAAAGATTAAGTTTAAAAAATAATGAAAATATGATAAAAAAAAACTACATTTAAGACAACCATCTAATTTATCAGTTCTATTAAGACTCTAGTGAAATTGAATTCATAATCTTTAAGCAAGAATTTGAATTTAAGTTTTGCACATGAAAAATTATAATTCAAAAGAAACATTTTGATTTTTCAAAGAAATTAATCATCAGCAAAATAGATATATTCTTAAAAAAAAAAGTGGATGATAAAAATAAAGTTGAAGCAGTGGTAATTAACCCTATGCTTAATGATATGAATCCAGTCCACTTGAAATGGTTCTTTTGAGGTTAGGGATAGCAATTATGGAGCATTTTAGCTTAATTATAATAATCAATACTATCATTTATTAGCATTTTCTACAATGAAGTAAGTATTAGGGATGGAAACATTTGAGATTATTCATGGAATTAAGAACTTAGACTTCGGTAAAGTTTGGCTTATTCTTCAAATAGCTTTCGGATGTTTTGAATGTTTATCTGCTCTCTTATACCTTTATATATTTTTTTCATGTTTAATTCTTATACTTATAAATTATTTATTTTAGTTTTAACTTTTAAATTTTACTCGTTTTAATATTTATATACATCTCTCTCTCTGAATTAATTTGTTTTAGTTTCTATACATATATTTTTTAATCCTTATAATTTTAGACAACAATAACCAAAACGAACTAAAAAGTGTATGTATAAAAATTAAGATAAGTAAATTTTAGATGTAAGGATTAAAAAAATAAAAATTGTGTAAATATAATGACTAACGGCATAAACTTAAGAGATTTAATTTCATTACTTCGGTCTTTTAAATCTATCAAATAAACTTATTTCAATAAATATAAATAACATACTGATGTTATTATATAGTTTATTTTTAGGGTAAAATATGTAAAGTTCAGAATTAGTCCTTCTAAAACTTTTGTCCGTTTTTGGTTCTTCTAATTTTGAAATGTACTACTTACTTTTGGTCCTTTAGATGGTCTAGATAGTATTTTACAAAGGAAAAATGGATTAAATAACATTTAAAGGATTTCAAAATTAAAGGGACCTATAAACAAAAAAAATTAAGTGGACTAAAACTACATTTTACATATTTGAAAAGGATTAAAAGATTTTCAAAAGAATATCTTGCCCTTGTAAATTATTATTATTATTATTATCATAATTAATTTTTGAATATAATATTTTGGAATTGTATGTTTGATATTATATCTAAATCTTTTACTTATTTAAAAATTTGGTACAGAATAAGCCTTTTAAATAATTTTTAGGCCTAAGTCAGGTTTAAAATGCACATCCACCAGCAGTTTGGTAATAACTTCGTTTTCCAACATAATTTATGGTTCGGAGAAAAATGCATTACCTCTACTCTCTGTTAAGTTTGGTTCAAGATCTCTGCAAATTCTGTCATGTTCATTAGTTTGATAAAACGTTTACAATAATTACAAAGATGCTACTACTATTTGTCCTCATTCACAAAATTCTGTCACTTTTTTCGAGGGAAAACTCCTTCAATTGATCAATGAACAAGCCAAGGAAGTTGCAGCAAAGGATTTACATAAGAAGTCCTTCAGCTAGCTTACATGCCATCCACGCAGCTCAGATATTTTGGTTTGCGATAAAAATGTATAAACTATTTCTAATATCTAATGTAAAGGTATGCTTACAAAAAATGAAAAAAAAAAAAATGTCCAAGAATTTCTACCCAATACAAGTGAAGAAAAATGAACATGTATCATGGAGTTTCATCAATGGTCTCGAGTGCTGGTCTCCAAGATCTCTGTTTGGAGTACTTTTCAACTGGTTCTGGCTCCCTTATCACCTGATTAGCAGCTTCTAATTTCTTAAGCTCCGAAGGGAACATGCAAAATTCAGTGAACACTGGAAAAATCTTTCCCAAGTTGTTAAAACTTGTATGCTTGGTTGCCCTTGATGCTTTGTAATTAAGAGAGCTCATTTCTTCATGGGTTAGCACAGAGTAGAGGAGGTCCATTGGTAGAAGGAAGTAAAATTTGCGCCTTTCAAGTTCCTCATCAGCTAGAAGCCCTTGAATGCGGTGTCCCACTTTGAGGTAGGTAGAGTCACAAACAAACTGTCCGGGGTATTCTAGCATCAGTTCTGCAGCTCTAATTGGTTTTGTGTAGCTCTCTAACCTCCCATCCAAAAATAGCACCTTGGAGACCCCACTGGCTGTCAAGGAAGGAGTGCAAGAAGCTGCGTTGCCCATTTCTGAGAAACACACAGAGGGGGTTTCAGAATTGGTATTTCACCTTGGAAATGTTGGGAAGTTGGAGCTGAGTGAGTTGGCTGTCAGAGGTTCTTGGAATGTGACTGTATTTATCAGTGAAGCTGCCTGGTTGTTAAGAAAGAAAGAAAGAAAGAAAAATAGTTCATTGTCGTTTTCTGGCTGAAGGTCATAGTTGGGTAATCAGTTAGCATATCTTTATTTCGATATTTTGATTTTATTATTTTGGTACTGAAGTTTGTCCTAAGCCTTGTTATATCTTTATAACCAAGTTTCCCATCTGGCAGCGGCTTAGTTTTTATGCAGATATGAAATTAAGAAAGTAGGCGTGTCTTTGGGCATATAATCTATTTGCCCCTTGTGTTAAAGATCATCTTTTTTTAATTAAAGGTTAGAAAAGCCACAAATGGTGGAAATAGGCCAACCTGGCAAATTTGGCCTATTTTGACGTTGATGTATGGAAAAATCATGCACATAACTTTCCAGTTTGTTTAATTTTGTATTCCTTAGAGTCTATTTGTTAAGAGAATTGGAGAGTAGTTTATTGGAGTGCACATGGGGAGGGATGGAGAAAAGGCTACGGGGTTTAGATAACCTCACTCAAGGACACTACCAAACTAATGATTAGATATGGTAGCACGTAATTTCTTTGATTTTATACCATTTATAAAGGATTCACCTGATATCTGCTAATGTCTACACATGCACTTTGTTTTGGTTGATATGAAAGGAGCATATGCATTTGATGGCAAACGTCAAATCTCTTGGTATCAAGTCACCATCCAATGCTAGCTTGCACTATATTCCCATGAACACATTATATATTAATTGCCTCAACATTTCTCCTTTGCACCTGTAGGGGTCTACTGCTTGTCATGTGATCTGCTATTCATGTTTTCCACACAATTACTCCAACACACAGCTAATTAGATAAATCTATTTTGTCAAATCTTCAAGAACAGCTGAAAGCAAATCAACCACTTTGGCGTTTGATAGGATCTTAATTTTCTTGAAGTGTCAGGATCTAATTTTAATAGGATGTTCTCTTGTAATAAATCTGTTGGGTTGGGAGAGTAGTTGGCTAAAACCAAAGTCATAGGTATAAAATTTGATTAAAAAAGGTAGGTAAAACAGTGAGAAGTATTAAAATTTGGTTGCTGAATTAAGAAATGAAGAATCTTGAGTAGGACAACTAAATGATTGGCGTTTCGTTTTGGACTTTGGCCTATAATTAGTTGTCATAGGGGTTGAATGTACATTGAATGTTTTATGAGATGGGTTTTCTGCTTCTTTCCTATCCAACAAAAGGAATGATTGGCAAGCAGCGGTTCGGTTGTTGCTTACTTGGTTGACATCAACGACAACAGAGACACACATACTCCACAAACTGTTAAACTACTTGTTCTCTCATTTCTCATTTTTTCTAGAAGCCAATATTTGTTTATGATAATTGCAAAACGTATCTGCCTGCTACCTTGGATTGCAACATGAAACTGAGCATTAGAAAAATGAGAAAGCAAAAAGATTAGAAAATACAATTTAAATTACTTACAAATATAATTCTAGTTTTTGTACTTTAATAGGCACTGAGTATGTTCATGCACAGGCAAATTGGTTACAGCTCCAACCCATACAACTTAAAGATCTCTGGCCAGTTAAGCCCAGCTGTTTGCTTTGCACCAAAAGAAAATCAACTATGTTTTCTATTTGCTAGCTCAACAGAGCACCTTTTGGTAGGGATATTTAATTAATTAACTCTGATAAAATATTTTTAAAATTACTAAAGTCATATATATAATGTTGTTAATTGCATGATTAATTTGTATTAGTGGTTTAGATTTAACGGACGAGGAAATACTAATTTCTCACTATTACTGTAGTTTGGAAGTATCCTAATGGTAAAGGACATTGGAATTAGGCCAAGCATTAAAATATCTTTTTAGTTTGTGGTGTTTAAAGCGGTGAGTGGGACCACACCAATTAGTGAAGGACACGTATGGTGGAAAAGGGGTTAACGACACATTGGGGCGTTGAACCTGAACAACCTCATCTACAATGAGTTAACGTTCTCCACTTGTCCCTCCTGCTCCTGCTGCTGCTGCTTCTTCTTCCACAGGTAAATGTTTCTTGTTTGTACTTATCACTTCCTTAGCACGCTCGTCAAGCTTTTGTTTTCAAAGCTTGCTACTTGCTGCGTCAGCTGATTCCTCTTCTCTTCAGGGATGGCCTATGTTCCATATGGAAATGCAAATTGCAACTCTTTATTCCAAAAATTTGCAATTTCCCATGTTGGTATTTCTGCTTTGCCATTCTTCCATCCGGGGGTAAAATCTTGTACAGTTTTTAACAGAGGTCCGTTAATTACTCAACTACTTCTGTGATTTGTGTTCGCTTCATTGCTGTCGCGATGCTTCTTTTCTTCCCTGAAAATTGCAGTTATTTTTTAATGTGGTATGCTGCAACTGTAGTGTGCTGTTCTGTTAATTGACTTCCTGTGCTTCGTTAATTGAAGTTGGTTTCATTTCCAGTGACGCTCTTGTTCTCTTCCTGCTAAACTATTCAGGAACAGTGATTCCCCAGTGCTTGAATGAAAAGAGGAGTTTTGCTTTATCAGAAAATAGATTTAATTGCAAGTTGCCAAAGAAAGTGAGATTCTATGTCCCTAGAAGTCAAAATTCTTCCAACCCTAGTGGAAGTACGGATGAAGTCTCCAAAGAGACAGAGGTAAGTACGAGTGAATACTAATGTGATGATGTTATTGTCATATTTAGACGCTATTAGCCAATGGAGATTTTATTTGGCTGGAGATTGCTGTCAGCTTTATATTTTAACCATGAAACTTGAAATCTTGAGAAGTTGTGCAAACCCCAAATGTATGTGCTAGGTTTCTGCTTTTTTTTAGTTAATCAAAGTCTACTTTCTAGTGAGGAGATGTGATGGAAAAATATGGCTAAAATAAAATATGTTCTAGTGAATTTCTGTCTGCAAGTATCTAATTTCATGCTTAAGATATCCAATTTTTGGTATGAGAGGATGTGTTGAAAATCTTAGATTACCTATAGATATGAATAAAATATAGTATATAAATGAGTGCACGTTTAAACTCACCTTCTAATAGAACAAGCTTATTTCATGCTTAATGTCCTGGTGAATATCCAATTTAAATTTTGAAGACGGTAAAACCAATGAAAGAATAATGGATTCTACTAGAAGGAAGACTTTTCCACATTTCCAGATGGATGGAAATGGGTACATATGTTCTTAAATTAGACTATTCTTTCTCTAGATGTTAACTATGAGTATAATTAACAAAGTTTAATTTGATGGATTCACTTCGTTATTGTTTGATATTTTATGCTGTTGTCTTCTGAAAATTATGACCAATCAACTGGTAGTTAATTAGGATTTAGTGTTTTAGTTGCGGAAATAGGTTCAATAAATGGAGAGTAGAAAGACTGCTTGCTGTATTTGTCTGATTTATATTTAACTCTGAAATCTTCTACCTGCTTTATCAGCCATGCCATCTCAAGCATTTAACAAATTTAGACGCCTGATGCTTATTCTTTTATGGATGTTACAGAAGACACCGTTTGGATATACAAGGAAAGATGTCCTATTAATTGGACTTGGGGTTACTTTACTTGGCATTGGCTTAAAAAGTGGATTAGAGGTACCTTGCTTTTTGCTTATGCGACACCTTTGTATTTTTTTAATTTTTTTTCCTTCAAAATCTTTTTACTTAGCTTATTCCAATTCATAACGAGAAAGTACGTAGTCTGAAGATTCTTAACAAATGGTTCAGGTGCCTTGTAAATAAAGAGCACAGTTAGTGTACCTTCTTTGAGTTGCTTTTGCCCATGACGCAATGGATAACATATAGGCACTTATGCACTAGGGTTAATTCACGCAACTGTTCTTGGATAATTTTTGTAGTTTGCTGGAGTTGATTCACTACAAGCAGGAAATGTGGTTCAGCTAGTGCTGGTTTTGGGCCTCACGGTTGGGTGGATCTTAACATATGTGTTCAGAGTTTCAAACAAGGAAATGACATATGCACAACAACTACGTGACTATGAAAGGAAAGTGATGGAGGTACAACAATCTTAACAGGGTTGCTTTTTGATTCAAATATTTGAAAATAATTATTTTTTGATTCACCAAAAGAATTGAAGTGCATGTTTGGGTATTGAATTACGATATTTCCTGGTCAAATTTGACCTTGTTCTAACCTTTTTCAACCATCTTGTAATTTGGTTGAAGGCATTATATCTAGTTCTATGATATCATAACCTTTTTACTTTTAAGAAAATATGAATGAAATAGAAAAGATCATCAGTCCTTAAAATATTTACAGTTACATGACATGACCGAACTTCAGACAATTTAGATGCAAACCAGGAAATATTACTTTGCATCAAATGTTTCATGCTTTGTGCAGAACATTTGTTGAAGCATGTTACTTTTCAGATTGCACTGAATATGACATGACACTGAATGATATTGCTTTGTTGAATCTGCAGAAGCGGTTAGAGTCCCTAACCGAAGCAGAGCTACAAGCACTGCTTGAAGAAGTGGAGGAAGAGAAGAGACGTTAGCTAGTGGTGGGCTGGTGAACAGAAGTAGCTTGTTTGTGTATATATACACTGAAATTTTGCCAAACTCTTTGAAACAGAAATTTTAATCTATATGGAAACAGAAACTAGTTCAGATTAGCTACGCTTTCTTCAGTTTACTTAAAGGGACTTCAAAATTCTTAAGTGTTTTGATCACAAAAAATTCCTGATCGAAGCAACTCTGTTGGATAGGATGATGATCCTTTTAAAATCCATATATTTTGTTTTTTTTTTTATCGCTTTTATTTCCATCATTCTTATTTTATTTTTTTCCTCTGTTTCTTTCTTAATCCAAAATATAAACATAACTGGTTGAATGTTACTTTAGGCTGAGGAAGCATTATCTTTAACTCTTCACGCAGACATTTCAAATAACCTTCAGGGATGAGATGAACACAAAAGGAAAAAAACTAATGCTGATAAGGTTGATCAATACAAGTACGAACATTAACTTATTTAATTAATACGAAAGCTAAATTGTTATATACACACATTATAAAATATATTTTAGAAAATTCTGTGTTTCTTTTTATGATATCTTTTTCTAATTATTTCTTGCACTGATTATTTATCAACTAAAATATCCTTTCATTTCTTATGTTCATTATGGTTAGATAAAGTTGATACATTATTTTGATGTATATTTTTTATGTGTTATTTATCTCTGTAATTATCAGTATGAGCTATTTTTTTGTATAATCCTTTCTCTAAATAACTCACATATGTTAATATCATATTTCATCATAACTAATCTATTGTTTATGGTTTAGCATGCATTATGAGTCTTTTATTTTTTAAAATATAGAGTGAGTGAGTCTCCTTTTTTTATTAAATAATAAATTATAATTTAGGTATCGATGGAAAAAAATTATTTTTAAAAAGGTAAGATCGTATTCCCATTGTTATATTTTATACATTGAGGATAATTTTAGTAATTATTATAATTACAGACAATACTTTCAATTAAATTAACCAGCTATTTTAATGCGATAAATTAGTTATTGATTCTTTAAACAAAAAGAAATGAATTAATTTAAAAAGGGATTAGTCTTAATTGCGTGGTGGATAAATGGAGGTTATAAGTTGATATTTTAGCAGGTTGATCACTTGAGAAAAATAAGAAACTTGATTAATAAGAGATAAAAGCAATAAATTAATGATGGCTGGGTATGGTATTCGAATCTTTTCTCACGAGAAACAGAATAATGGGTTCCCTTCCTTCATCCAAGTTCAAACATCTAGATGTACGCCACGTGTCACTTTCATCTCGTTAATATTACTAATATTATTAATCCTATGAAAACTTCTCCAAATTCAAACACCAAACCCAATAATTAGAAGTCACTCACCTCAAGTAATTGCCCTTCTTCCTATCACTAAACACGAAATGATTACTACGTTGCAAAAATATAAAATATAAAACGTCACCTTCTTCTCTCTCTCTCTTCAACGTGTTTCATCCGTACTCATGGCCGTTTTCCTTTCGCCTATTCCTCCCAATCCCAAACCACCTTTCTCTGTGTCTATCGTCTGAATTTCGATAACCGTTTCCATATTCTCGTTCTAACTATTCTTCTCCGTTTTATTCTTGTGCGTATCTCTCTGTTTGTTCCTTTCGTTTTTTGTTTTGTGTTGTTTTTCCATGGAGTCGGCGAACGTTGCTGGCTACGCTCTGAAAACCCTAGCTCGGGTGTGAAATTCGTGAGCGGCAAACGCATCGGTGGAGAATGACGATTGTGACCGGAGATCGGTACCTGGTGAAGTTGGTGCAGTTCGTGGAGGAGCAAGCGGGTCCTCTCATCGAGGGAGCCACGGTGTTGAAGCTGAATCCCGCGGGTCTCCACTACGTGCAATCGAGGCTGGAGGCGCTGCACGAACTCGAGAGCCTCCTTGCCGGCGCTCCGGTGGACTACCTGAGAGCGTACGTGTCGGACCTCGGCGACCACCGCGCCCTGGAGCAGCTTCGGCGGATCCTGCGCCTCCTCACCTCGCTCAAAATCGTTTCGGTGCTGCCTCATCCCAACAGGGATCCCACTCCCTTGTCCTTCTTGCCGTTTGGGAGGTTGAAGGTTCTGGAGCTCAGGGGTTGTGACTTGTCCACTTCCGCCGCCAAAGGCCTTCTTGAGCTCAGGCACACGCTCGAGAAGATCATTTGTCATAACTCTACTGTGAGTCTATTTCTGGAGTTCTCATCATTTTTTTAGTAGCTTTCTATCTTCTCTATTCAGTGAGTGTTGGAAATTGGTCCGTGTGTTTTCAGGATGCTCTGCGGCATGTGTTTGCTAGCAGGATAAAGGAGGTGAAGAATTCTCCTCAGTGGAACCGCTTGTCGTTTGTGTCATGTGCGTGTAATGGCTTGGTTCTCATGGACGAGTCTCTGCAGCTTCTTCCCGCGGTTGAAACACTTGACCTTAGCAGGAACAAGTTTGCAAAGGTGGATAATCTGCAGAAGTGTACCAAATTGAAGCATTTGGACCTTGGTTTCAATCACTTGAGAACATTTGCACCCTTCACCCAGGTACATGGTTAGAATATTTGTTTTTTCCTTATCTGGTCTTTTGCAATTGCATTCATAGTATGTACTGGACCTAGTTTGTCTCGGATGAAAATCGTTTTTGCTGCTTATTGCATGTTGGAAAACTATAATTTTCGATTTAGTTGACTGCATTCCATTCAGTGTTGTTGGGAAACTAGAGTTTCTTTTGTTGGGTTGTTTACGTGAATCTGAAGTCATCTTTCAATTTCCGTTCTACCAATTGTAGAAGTTTTCGTTTGAAAAGGTAAAGGGGCCATTCATGGAATTGTTGTGAATAAAGCGATCGGGATAAAAAATTCTGTTTTTGTTATTCTAGTGCTTGAATTTGACTCTCCAATGTCCACATTTAACAGAGTATGGAAGTATGAGACTTTCAACACCGTGAACATGAATATGAATAATTTGTTCTTCCTTTCTTGGCTGTGATATGATTTTTCTTCAGCTACCTTGATTGAAAATATTAGTCACCTTGGATATGGTTTTCTTTTCGGTAAGGTGTTAAAAGGATGTCTTTGCCCCAAATAGAGAACCTGGGTTTCAAGTGATGGTATCCCAAATGGAGTTGATTTGGTGTGATTTTCAAAATTCATGCTGACTCATGCACTTACTGTGTGATTGAAAATGGAAGTATTATGCTCCTTTTGATCTTGCAATGAGCAATCTAGAGTGGAAATTACTGAAATTAGAGTGGTGTGTGATTCTAGTTTGCTTGCATAAATTTCTATTTTCAGTATTGTGTGCCCTAACTTTGAGTATTGATTATGTGGATATCTTCTCTTAGAAATTAGTTTTAGGACCTAAAACAACCCTATAAAATTGTGTGTATGCTGAGGATTGTCTAAGCCTTATGAAGTTTTTTTTTTTTTGAATCATATTTCTAATCGAAGTGGGACTAAATCGTCATACTTTTGAGGTTGTAAGACATCCTCCAAAGAGGCAACATCTAAGATGGATTAAGGATAACCATATTTAAGGCAATTTTCCAGCCTTCCCCCTCAACCCCAAGGTTGCCGGCCTGGAACGTGGTTAATACAGGAGTACCATGTTGTATGCGTCATTTTCCTGTTGATAAGACCATGCAGAAATATATGTGTAGACACTTAAATGCCACACAGTTGCCAGGGTAGATAGATCCCTAAAAATAGTTTATGCTCCCAACTTCCCATAATTAACTGGCATGCCATATTTTTTTTTGAGCGTGTTTCTTTTTGTGCTCTCATACACTCTTTACAGTGAAAATCTAAATGATTTTAGTAATTTTGTGAACTACTTCTAAAGAACAGCTAGGTCCTCTTTACTTGCTTGCAGATTTGTTCGGTTCATGGAATATGGATTAATATTTCTGGATTGAATATTGAATGATATGATCCTTAAATGAAATGAGAGCAAATTTTTCATAGAAAAGTTATTAATATCTTTCTGCTTTAGTTGTATGCCTTCGATTAGGGATTTGCTCTGGAGACCTATATACAATTTTGTTGGACTGTGCAGGTTTCCCGTCAAATTGTTAAACTAGTTTTGAGGAACAATGCTCTAACTACTTTGCGTGGGATTGAGAATTTGAAGTCACTTGAAGGACTTGATGTTTCCTACAATATTGTTTCCAATTTTTCAGAGCTAGAGTTCGTTGCAGGCCTTCCATATCTTCAAAGCTTGTGGTTGGAAGGAAATCCTTTGTGTTGTGCTCGATGGTATAGAGCACATGTATTCAGCTTTTTTGCCTTCCCAGAAAGGGTAGGTCGTATTGTTTAAGTCTAAACACTGCTGATCTAACTGTCTTACTCCATGTTTGTCTATTTGTTTGTCCATATGTGTGCTTGTCAGTGTTGTGTGCCATATTTTTTATTTTATTGTACCTCAATGTCACTTTCAGAGATAATTTAATTTCTTAAGTATGTAGCATTTTCTGTGTAAATCTTCACCTTTCTTATTTTATTTGAATATTTTACTCTCTTCTTTCTAAACCCACATCTCTGTGCTAAGCAGCTGAAGTTAGATGACAAAGAAATTAACACGAGTGATTTTTGGAAGAGACAAATAATTATTGCCAGTATGCATAAGCAACCTGCCAGTTTTGGGATTTATGTACCTGCAAAGGATGAGGCTGTAGTTGAAGGTGGTAATATCAGAAGGGTATGTAATTAGTGAAACTGCATATATATTTGTATACAACAAAAAACATTTATTTATTTTGCAGCTTGAATTTGTTGCTAATTATTCTTATTTCTTGAAAATTAAATTTGAGAATCCAATGCCATCTGTACATGTACCTATATAATATTTTGAAAATCTAATACTTTTCATTTTGATCAGCATTAGATATTAACATCATATTATTCTTGTTTTGTCAAGCAGAGAAAGGCCTGTCGTCTTGTCAGTATCAGAAATGAAGAAGAGACTACTAGCATATGTTCCGACGAAGACTCTGTCTCTTGTACAAATGATATTCAAATTCAAAATACAGAGGATCCTGATTTATGTGACAATTCTGCTGAAATAGTAGATTTGATAAATAGAATTGAACATATGAAGAAAGAGCGTTCTATTCATTGGTTGAGGGATTTTAAAGATTGGATGGATATTGCTGCTGACAAATCAGTACAAACTATGAAAGAAGGCAGCACTACACTGCATCATCAGCAGGGAAATTACATCAGAAACAAGACACATCACGAGCAGTCTGGTGAAATCTCAAGATATGCTTCAGACTCTGTTCTAGCCTCTGGGGATGACAGTAGCATGAATATTTTAGAATCTGATAATAGTTCTTTTGTAGATACATCTACTAGTTTTAATAGGCAACAACACTTTGACTATAGAGGTTTGCTTGGTAATGCCAGCGGGGCCTTACTTTTTGACTCGGGAGGAGTGGACATGGAGCACCTTAAATCCTCACTTGAGGGAATTAGTAGTTCTCTTTCACAAACTAGAAGTTCTCATGCTGACACCCTTACCACCGAAGGGGCTCAAAGAATGACTGAAAATGTCAACTTCTCACCATTGACTACTATTCATGATATATCTGGGTCTCAATCATCATCTGCTTGCCCCGCATCTCCTCCTCATTTTCAAGAAGACCTTCTTCATCGCCGGCAACACCTGGTGGAAGAAATTTTGCAGCTGTCGGCAGATTCCTTTTCAGTAGCATCTTCAGATAGTAACACAAGCTGTAGTGAAGTTGATTGCGGTGAATTTGAGCCATCAGTTCCAGAAGTTGATAATTCCCAATGTAAAACTTATGTGAATGGTATTGGCAGTCATTTATCTCAAAGTCAGCTTAAGGAAAAGTTTTGCAACCCAAGACAAGGCAATCTTTTTGAAAGAGAAAATGGAATTTCTTCATCTAGTTCCTCGTGTGATCAAACTTCTAAGCAGCATGGAATTGATTTTGCTGCTGGTGCTGACAATGCATTTTGTGCTAGCCAAGACACTGGTTTGTTGGAGAAAAGAAAAATCAGAAAAAAAGCTAAGAAGAGAATTATTTCGATACTAGAAGAGAATTTAGACGGTGATGCTTCCGATCAAACACATGAGAAGATAAGTCAGGGACATATCTCTGCAAATTTAAAGCAAGAATTGGACCTTGATGATTTTGCTGAATTTGCGCATAGTTACCCTACCCAAGAGATTGATGATTTTATAGTGACATATTTCAATACAAGTATTGCTGATTCTGAAGCCAGTGAGGTCTGTAGTCATTGTATACGCTGTAATTGTGTCCTTCAGAAGGAGGCAGACTATAAAGAAAGGTAATTATCAATTAATTAAATCACCAGCATTTAGCCAGGATGAATCAAATGGATGGTAAATAACTTTGTCTTAAGCAATTTAGTTTGCTTGGATCTCTAGTTTTTTTTCCATAATTATTGTCAGGATCACTAGTCAATTATTGTTCAGAATCATATCTTTTTACGTTTTAATTTTTGGTGGGAACTGTCTCATCTGCGAAATGAAAGTAGGATATGTCTCAATTCTAATCTTTCCAATACATCATCAACCAGTAGGTGCTTTCCTATGGCTTTCTGTTGATTACATTTAACAGTGTCTCTTAGGAGTTGTAAGATATCTGGATCCGTCTTAAGTAGCATCCTTCCCTCTGGTGTTTAAGATGAAACCTCCATCTGTTATCTATCCTGAAACTTTGTTTATGCATACATATTTTGTAATAAACTGAAAAAATGATACAGTGGGGTGACTGGGGGATGCCATGGTCACACCCAAAATTTTTAACTTCCTTTATATTTCTTATAAAAAATATTTTATGGCCCCGCGAGCGAGAGAAAATGAGGCATTTTGTCTTGGCCAAGCACAAATCCTGCATCCGCCACTAGATACAACCAAGGTTGTCAAACTTGAGAGTGTATATAAACTTGTGGAGCTTTTGTAGACTTGACTCATAATTTGTAATTGCATAAGATTTACCTAATATAAATGACATATACACTTGAACACAATACACTTAACATTCAACATTTAAACTCTATAAGAAAGCAAAGTAGCAAACCAATGACCAAAGACCCAGACCCACAATATCAAACATTGTGAATCACACACAGAGAGACCAAGACTGCAACAAATGGAGATTAATAGTTATATGTATAGTTATAATTATAATATATATATATATATATACCGATCATGACGCTGAATGAGCTGATGAAAAAGGGAATGGTACAAAAAGTATCAAATTTATAGTTATGTGTCTGCTGCTGAATGGACCAAAAAGTGAATGAACTTATTACTGATAAGTCAGAAATAAACGTTGGACTCACTTAAGCTGACTGGACCACTATGACAAAGGAAGGAGCTTTGGCCTTTTGCCTTATGCAAATATCAAAGGATGTCAAAGGAAGGTGTAGAAGAGGCCATATTGATATAGTTGAGGGAGACATGTAACTTTAAACGGATGATGAAATGAGCAAGAGAATAGGCAAGGGCTCATGACAATTTTTGATAAAACATGGTTTAGATTAGGGAAAGTCACACCCCTTTCTGCAAGTCTTGATAAAAGAAAGGATATGATACTTTCCAAAGTGAACACTTTTTATATGATTATTATTGAAAGTATCCCTTTCCTCATTTTTCTGCATAGATTATAATTTGTATGCTAATATTTCTGCACATTCCTTAAATGGCATGTTTAATTTTTTTCCCCTTTTGTAGTGAAGTTGCAGTATTATTGAGCAGCCATAAGAAGCTCTATTTGCTACTGATCAACGTTGCTTCTGATGGGTCAGGTTAGGCCATGGCCTTTTGTTTTTGTTGGCAACAGGAACTTAATTTTTCCTTTCATTTTTTATTAGATTCACTTGTCTCTTTCTGTCCATGTCTATAATATTTGTAAAATTATGAACGTCCTTTTTTGCTCTAGGGTTAACGTTTGTCTCCTTTTTTAAACTACCACTTTGTGTTCGTTAAAAAGAAGGTCCAGAGCATTTGTAATGTTTGACTAACAGAGTTAGTATGGCATCAGTAAAAGTTAATTCATATGACAGCTACTACAGGGAACTTTAACTTTTGTACAGTTTAAATGTGCATTTAATAATTTAGAACAATACAGTATCATTTCTCTCTTCATTTGGTTGTTTCTTTTAAGTGTATGTTAGTCCCTTTTGTTAATTTTATCTATAAAGATGATTTAACTTCATCTTATGCAAACAAAAACTATCTTTTAAGCTAATTTTTAATTAATCTAAAATAACAAATCATTTTTCAATATTAATTCTTTTGGAATCAATTCTACAAAATTCCAAACCAAATGAGCCCCTTAAGAGGGCTTAACTTTTAGTTCCTTGAATGTGAAACATTATATTTCATTCTTACAGAGTTACCAATAAAATGCATATTAATTAAACAAAATAGATCTGTGAAGCTTTCTCCATTGGTTGTTGCCTACATTACTATTAAGACCCTCTCAGTATGCCATCCAGGTTCAATTTTGAATGTTTTGAGTTCCCACAAGATTGAAGAAGTTCGTGAGGTGCTAGTAGGAATGGGATTTCAGGTGTTAAGGTTAGTGAACTTGTATACTTACGTTGACCTGAGAAGCAGCAGCTTTCTGAGTATAGTTATTTTGGCCATCAGGGTAACTTTTGACAATGGGACAACGTATCTCTTTGTCACAAGAAGCATTGAGAAATCAAGAGAATTACTGTGTACCATACATGTGCTTGATTCAAGTTATGGAAATGATAGATGCTCAATAAGAAGGTGATTTACCTTTTACCTTAGATACACACTCATATTAAAAAGGTGTATGCTTTATGCAAGTATTGATATTATCAATTGCCCTATATATATGATCTATGAATATATTATATATTTTGTTTTTATATTCTTCCTGTTATAATAGACGGATTGTGGTAATTTAAATGGCAGTTTGGAGCAGGTCCAGGTTGGGTTGTTTGACAAACAAATATGTGGTGGTTCAAATGTGACCATATATCAGTATGCAATGGTACTCGTTTTTTGCAAAAACGGAAGTGGTACGCTTCTCTCTAGTCATTTTATACATTTTTTTTTCTTTATATTCTATTCTAACGAGAATGACAGCGGTCAATTCATTTTTATGTGACGAACCTTTTGGAGATTAATTTATTGCTCTATTATTATGTAAAAAAGATATCTCAAAACTATTATGTGAAATGCTTTATTGCAAAAGATTATTTCATCAGATGGTAGGAAGTTGGAATAATTGTGTAAAAATCTACTGTTGACGGGAGTTTCCATCAATTTTACTTCAGTGATATTACTTGAAGGTTTCAGAAAACCCCTGTTTTTCAATGGACAAAATATTTTTAAAATATCTCCAAAATGTTTTATTTTAGTAATTAATACTTTAGAGATATTAAGCTATCCATAATCTTAAACTTGCAGAGGAATCATGGCTGTCGAGATCACTCTTTGTGATTGGAGGGTATGTGCTTTTATGCATTGAAGATGTTAAGCAGCTGTACTCTTTTTCATCAGATGCTTCCGTGTCTCCATATTTCAGAATTGATTCATGTAGCTCCATTGCTGACATTACAGAGATGGTGAGTATACTTTTTGTGCCAAGTAACGTTGGAGGTACCTGACAACTAGAAACAAATAAAACCAGTGGATTTTGAACTCTTGATGTCATCCCAAAATCCTCCTTGTAAGCAATGCATAATAAACGGAAGATGTGAAGAACATCTTTTTCCTGCGTAAATAATTTTCTAGAATAAAACATATTTAATCCCTATAGATATGATTAAACTTAGTTTTGATCCTCCCAAAGATATCTTTGATGCCACCTTATAATGGTCATTGATATGATATAAATACTTATCATGCATTGCTAAACAATGACTGAACATTTAAAAAAATAAAATAAAATTCATAATGATCAAAATGAACAAAAAAATTACTGAAGTAAAATCAAAATTAGTGATATTTTCTTATATACTAAGAACATATTTAAGCCTAATTCCTAAATCTCTTCCCACCTAGTATATTGGCCCTGCTTACTCTTCGAACCCCCAATTATTGTCGCTTTTTTTTAGCTTTGCTTGTTAAATGTTATTCTTTCCAGGTTATTGAGGTTGGTGGCAGCTGCTGTTTGACTTTGTATCTGGCGTGTCAGCTGGCAGAACATCATCCATTTACCCAAATGAAACATGAAACTGTCAATCACGAAAATGCTGCTCCTGGCTCTGTTGAATTGAAGCTTCAGTGGTTCTCCAGAAATTACCTAGTGAAGTTTGTGTCATTGTTGAAGGCAATGCATGAAAAGAAAACGGGGTCACCTTTGGTAGTAAGATGCATATCGTAAATCATTTTTGCTTTGTTAGTTCATATTAATTTCATTCATTTTGTTTTTTTTTTATTTTCATGTTCTTTTTATTTCAATTAGTTTGCTTGCTCGGTGTGTTGAGTTTGTAATAGTTTCCTTCCCCTTATTCTTTGATTTGTGTCCACTCTGTGGCTGTTCTTTTCTGTGTATAGAATTGTATAGTATCACTAGACGTTATTATCCTGCTGTCTTGCTCCTTCCTTCCTCTGCCCTCTTCCCAGATAGAAAAAAAAGTGATAGGAAAATTTCCACTGTAAACTAGAGACAACTTCTATACAACCTTCGACTCCATTTCCAGTGTATTAGAAGTCAAGCTTTTATGATTAAAACTCTTCCGTTTCGCTCATATGAACAGTGATGAAAAATCAATGACTAGCAACATTGATATGCTACTTGACATGGGAAATCATGACAAGAAATTGCTGCAAGATCAGTTAGATATTTGCCAGTTAATAAACCACTTACATCGTAGGTCCTACTCATGATTATACAACAAGAAGTTTTGCCATTAAACTTGTCCTTTACTAGTGAGTTTAGCTCAAAAATAATAGTTAAGACAGAATAACGTAATTTAATCAGAAAAGAAATCATAACCTTTGCAAGCTGTTTTCAACAGCTGACCGATCAACTTTTCCAATGCGTTTTCGTTTCAAGTCCCGCAGAATTTGTCACTGCACGGACAACACTGCCATTTTATAGATGAACTGTAGTCAGAAACCAGAGCAGACTCAGGAGCCATGCTTCCGAACCTAACAGAGGTATCGTTAGCATCAGGCACTCCACCAGATGGCTTGGAATCACCGGTTGCATATTACGGGTTTGTTGAAGAGAATTCGGATCCCCAGAATCTGCATTCACATTGCCACCATTAGAATAACCAAATTCATAGGTTGAAGTGGGACCGAGTACCTTCTGCAGCAGGTTGTCCCTGCCTGCAGTTAATGTTAAAATGCATCCTATAAAGTTTTAAATTTTATCTTTTCGGAAAGAACTTTTATGATATATTTTAAACTATCTTAGAAATATTAATAATAAAATTTATCATGAAGTGTTGTAGAATAATTAATTTGAAATAGTTAACTATTTATTTCCCGAAGCATTCCGAAACTTTTATTTTGAAATATATATTTTTTAGAATGTTTTCGGAACATATGATTTGAAAGTATTTTAATAAATTTCAAAATATATTTTCTGAAAAATATAAAAATTTTCAAAAGGTCATTACAGTACAATGGGAAGAATGCAAGAAGAAAATATGGAGGTGTAAAATCCAATTGCTAAGAAATTGGTCATTACATATTTTGGAATGAGAGCTTCTTTTCAAAGCCGCTTTTTTATATTCACACTTCCTTGTTTCTTAAATATCTCTCCTCTCTCTTACGGTGTCTCTGCAACCTCAGCACCACACCTTATTCATGAACTCCTTTTCTCACCTTCACCCTCTCCCCTCACCATATGCACCTGTTTTCTCATTTTCCTCTCTTCTCTCTAAAGTCATTTTCAGTTCATTTTGATTTTCCATTTTTCTACTTCAAAATTTTATAGAAATTTTTAAGGTAGTTTTTATATTATGAAAACTAAATTTGTTTTGCATAGTTAGGCGTGCAAGAAGTAGGAGAGAGAACTTGGTGGGGAAGGTTTGGACAAATTAAGAATTTTTAATAAGTGGAGGTGGACTTAGATAAAAGGAGGTGGGAATAGCACAAGCCTATAAATAAATTCAGACATAGGCCCAACCGAACAACGTTCCAAATCTGACCTATTTAGGGTTTGTGTCCTCTTACTAATCTATATAAGCGTAGATGGGGATGAGGAGAGCATGAGTACCCTGTATTGTTCTTCCGCGGATTTATATTGTAGTTGTCATTTGAATCGGTTTTATGTTGTTTGAATTGAATAGGTTATGATGTTGTGGTTTGAAAAGGCAATTAGTTTGCGTCACTGATGCGCTCTGGTTGATGAATAGCGTATTCAGCCCTTTACGTTGCCGATAATGATGATTGAGCACATGCTTGCTTGTGCCGTTCTTCCATACGGTTCCTGCATTCAGTTGCTCTCATATTTCTCTTTTTTTCATCATTTTACTCTCAAAACATGGAACCATCGTTACCCAATCCTCTTGATTTTTTTTTAACTTTTCCCTGAAGCCTACTTTAGGTTTTCTCAAAGAAACCCGGAAACCCGGGGTAACTGATGTGTAGGAGCTTGATGTTGGAGTTTCTGTCAAAGGTTCTTTTGTTAGTCAAAGATACAAGGGTATATCTGGGGCAGCGGCCATATATTATAATCAGTATAATAAATACTATGTGTGCATAAATAAATTCCAAATTATGTTTTTCTTGATTCAGACATAACACATAAGATTATGAACTTGATAAAGCTTTTTTATCAGAAAACAAAAATATGTTGTTAATTCTAAATAATCAAAAGCTTGTGTTTATGTAATGGAATATCCAAATATGCAGAATAGACTGAAGTTAAATCTAGAGTGATCCAACCTTGATTTAACATCCAAAACGTAAAATTGTCACGATGAAGTTAGTATCTTCCAACTTGTAGAACTTGTAGAATTGATGACATCTTGTCGAGTTGCCTTATAGAACTTGTAGAATTGATGACATCAGGCTTGTCGTGTTGCTAAACACTTTTATGTGAAGCTGTGTATCGAAAGCCCCTCTAGTTTTGTTTGTCACATGCTTTGTCGAATAACGTTATTGTTATTGCAAATGCTTGAAACAATCCGAAGTATAGATATACGGCGTTTTTGGCTTTTATTCCCTTTAGAGTTAATTATAAAAATTGGTAAATATATGAAATTATAGTTTAATCTAAAATATAATATTATTTAAGAATTTAAATGAAGTTACACTGCAAAACAAGTTGTTAGAATTTTGAAAGACATTTTCATTAATTTTTTATTGTAGTTGTGTTTTTAGACACTACTTCACCTTCAAACAAGAGAAATAAGTTTTTAAAAACAATTTTCCATTATTTAAAAATAATTTTATGTATTTAAACACAACTTACCTAAACATGTAATTTTTAAAAATTTATTAGTTTAGTAACTTTTTTAAAAATTAGGCCGAAAATGTAAAAAGGAAACCTCATTTATATTATCCAAAAGATATCAGATGAGATAATTGTAAACAAAAGTCAACAGATATTTATACAAAAATGTAAACTTTGTCTAGCATTGAAACAAAGTATACAAATAAAAGTTTAACTAAACAGTACCTGAATGTTTATTTTTAGCAAGCAAAGAGAATTCTTGGAATCATTATTTCTCACCAATACAGTTAGCAAGCTTAGTTTTTTCAAAGAATCAACCATTAACTTGACCACAAACTCTATAATCTGACATAATTGCAATGAAAATAGGTGGAAAGAAAAATTAGAAGAAAAGGCACAAGGCACGCGATATTGGCGCGGCTCAATCAGACCACAGAATCAAGGGTATGTGATGAAGCTATGGTCAGTTTGAACCGTTCCAACACCTCGGGTTGGTGCCTAAGTTTTTGTTATTGCCTCAGGACACTCAACTCAGCAACACTTGGATATTGTGCAGTGTGATGGTAGTGCTACTGCTACTTCACTCACCCCTTATTATATAGTTAATACATAGCCATCATATTTGGTCTTTTGTTTGTGAGTGTAAAGATTAGTCCATTTTAGAAGAACAAACACAATCCTCCAAACAAATGTTGAATTTACTGATCTCTCTAAGATTGCCGGCCACCTTCAACCTAACACCGTTGGCCGGCCTTTAAATTCTCTTAATATCTTCACCTCTATCATCGATATTTCCCTTCCGCTCCACGTCACTTTTCTATTTTAACTTCTTCAAACTCTTTAGGTCAACTACTACATTCAATTTCTTAAAAATAATTCTCAAACATAAACATAAACAATTCAAGAGTTTAGGCAAATCATTTTTAAAACCATAGGTACTTCATTATGAATGTTTTTTTTAAAGCTCATTAAAACTAACTGCTACTCATTCGGATCCGGAAATAAAAGAAATAACACAGCCAAAGGATTTAAATATTTCAAATAATAAAGGACCCATAACAAGAACATTTTCTACACCCTCCGAAATCTCCTTTTCTTACTAAACCAAGAAGAAACGTTTTTATTGATAAATTACACCGACAACATCTTCAAATAAAAAATAAAGTTTTCATTCAATACATTTAAGAGCCAAAACAACTTTGGTTGTCTCTGCATTTTAGTTAGATTTTTGTATATCAGTGTTTTCCAACCATCACTCTTATTTACACAGTACATCCTGTCCGAGGAAACCAGTACTTGTTAGGTATGACTTTGGTGGATAAATGGTTTAAATTTACGAAAACATTTAATGAATTCAACACAAATTTGTGTGTTTCAATGCATAGAGAGAATAAAAATACTTAAAGCTTTTAAACTTTACTCTAAAACATGCACTTTTGGTCTGTGAGAGACATTTTATTATCATTTATCAAGAATCCTTTTTGGAATATGTGCATATACTTACAAGCGATCATACTGACTCTTTTCGTATTATGCCAATGCTGAATTAAATTTTGAGCCAACCTTGAAATTTGATGCGTTGTTTTGTCTTGTTGAGTTCATTATCATGAAATACATGCATAACAAATATACCATACTACTGTGAATATCAATGGATGTTAAATCCGTCTCTAGTGCTGGGTGAAACAAAGATGTCATTCTATTCGGTACAACCAAAGAAAACGTATCGATAAACCCAAAGAGAAACAGAAATGGAATGCACCCCTCCAAATTTTGCCGTCTGATGCTTAATTTGTTTCAGTTGTCTTCCCCATTATCTCCACTCACAACCTTCCATTCCATTCCATTGCATTGAAATGCTTTCATTTTCACCGTCACCTCTTGTCCGTATTTCATACCTTATAACCCTCTTATTTAAACAATCCACATCTCAACTTCAGCGCTTTAAGGTCCTTTAACACCAGCAACAAAGAAGGCCAGAAGTGGTTGCTGAAGTTCACTCCAATGGCGAGGCCGGAAAGGACGCGTAGAAATAAAAGCCTGGAGACTCTAATGGACTCGGACAAACCAGGAATCGGAAGAAATGTGAACCAATTGGGACCCCAGAAGTCCACTCCAGGCTATGGCCTTGAATTCAGTAACCTCTCGTATAGCATCATAAAAAAGCAGAAAAAGGATGGAGTATGGATCAACAAAGAAACATATCTTCTTCATGACATCTCTGGCCAAGCAATAAAAGGTGAAATTATGGCAGTCATGGGGCCTAGTGGTGCTGGAAAATCCACCTTTCTTGATGCATTGGCAGGGAGAATTGCTAGAGGGAGTCTAGAAGGATCAGTTAGAATTGATGGAAAACCAGTAAAAATGAGCTCCTCTAATTTCCTTATTTATGGATCAAAATCAGATATATGTTTTACTTTTCACCAAAAGAGGGAGATATTCTCTCTTTCTATTCTCTTTAACTTAATAACGCTATATTATGGTGCAGATTACTACAAGCTACATGAAAATGGTGTCATCATATGTGATGCAGGATGACCAGCTCTTCCCTATGTTGACAGTTTTTGAAACATTTATGTTTGCAGCTGAAGTTAGGCTTCCTCCTTCCATTTCCAGGGCTGAAAAGAAGAAGAGGGTGTATGAACTCCTTGACCAACTGGGCTTACAGGTATATATAATCCATTGCCTCTCTCACTCATTTACACACATAAAATGGCAGGTTAATAACTTCATTTCCGTTCAGAGTGCTACACATACCTATATTGGTGACGAAGGAAGGAGAGGAGTGTCAGGAGGGGAACGACGAAGGGTATCTATTGGCATAGACATCATCCATAAGCCATCACTTCTGTTTCTTGACGAACCTACCTCAGGCCTTGACTCTACAAGTGCTTACAGTGTTGTAGAAAAGGTTAAAGACATAGCTCGAGGAGGAAGTGTTGTCCTTATGACCATACACCAGCCTTCATTTAGAATTCAAATGCTCCTGGATCAGATCACCGTCCTTGCAAGGTGAAACTTTCAGAGCCTATATATAATGTTTATATTACTATCGAAGGAGCCTTAAATGAGGACATATATAAAGCTTGATTATATAGATCATCTGAAACTGATAGGCACTGATAGGAAGACAAAAAAGGATGTTGAATACATAAGTTTATGACTAGATAAGAAGCTAGAACTATGTGAGAAAGTTGTAGGAAAACCATTATGGGATAGTTAGTAGAATGGGCCTCGGCTCGATATCAAAAACAACAAAGAGAAACTCTAGTACTTTACATGGATGAACTAGAAGAATATATTCAGAACATATCATGAAAAAGAAATTCCTGACCAGATCTGCCATTGTATTTGATGGTGCTGTAGGGGAAGATTGATATACATGGGGAAGCCAGATGCACTACAGGCTTACATGTCCAGATTCGGAAGGCCTGTACCTGATGGAGAGAACAGTATTGAGTATCTTCTAGATGTTATAAGTGAATATGATCAAGCAACGGTTGGGCTTGACCCCCTAATCCAATTCCAACGTGATGGCCTCAAACCTGACCCAGCAGCTATGACCCCTGTTCCAAAAACTCCAAAGACATCTTTCAGAAGAAACACCCCTGCGTCTAAACACTTGATTAGCCTCCGCAGCCAAGGATTTACTGCTGGAACACAACAACCTCATTCTGCACAGTTTAGTTATCGCGACGACGATGACGATGATGAGAATTTCGATAACTCCCTTGAAAGGAATAGTGTTCCAACACCAAGGAATATGACCAGTGGTGTTCACCCACGTTTGGCTTCTCAGTTCTACAAAGATTTCTCAGCCAAAGATTTCTCTATCTGGCTTTACCATGGTGTCGTAGGAACGCCGCGGCGCCAACCATCATGGACTCCTGCAAGAACACCGGGATGGACGCCTGGGAAAACACCCATGTCAGGACCAAGAAGTGCAGTTTCCAACCAACATTCTGCAGCTTATCGGTATCCTTATCGCCCCAAAACTCCTGCAGTGGATAGCCAGTCTATGGACTACTCGGAAACTTCATTTGCCCCTTCGCTTGAAGGATTTGAGATTGAGGAAGTGCTTGATGAGCCAGTCTTAGGATCCAAGTATGCAAACCCATGGTTGCGTGAGGTTGCAGTGCTCTCGTGGCGAACAGCACTAAATGTAATTCGCACCCCTGAACTCTTCCTCTCCCGTGAGATCGTCTTAACTGTAATGGCACTCATCCTGTCCAGCATTTTTGGAAATCTGAGCCATCATTCTTTCAAAGACATCAATAGGCTCCTCAATTTCTACATCTTTGCAGTGTGTCTTGTTTTCTTTTCCTCCAATGACGCAGTCCCATCTTTTATCATGGAGAGGTTCATCTTCATCAGGGAGACCTCCCATAACGCTTACCGTGCTTCTTCGTATGTTATTTCTTCCCTCATTGTTTACCTCCCATTTTTCGCTATTCAAGGACTCACATTTGCTGCCATAACCAAAGAAATACTCCACTTGAATAGCAGTCTCTGGTATTTCTGGCTGACACTTTATGCTTCGCTTATTACTACCAATGCATATGTGATGCTTGTCAGTGCACTTGTGCCTAGTTACATCACAGGGTATGCAGTAGTCATAGCCACAACAGCACTCTTCTTTTTGACCTGTGGTTTCTTCCTCAAGCAAACTCAGATACCCTTTTATTGGAGGTGGCTTCACTATATTTCTGCAATCAAATATCCATTTGAGGCATTACTCACAAATGAATTCAAGAACCTCGACTGTTACACAGGAAACAAAGCAGAATTATCCCCCGGACCACTAGGAGACTTGAAGCCCAGCAAACATCATAATGCCAGTCTGCCAGCTAACTGCTTATTAGGGGTAGATATCTTGTCCTCAATGGATATCAAAATGCAAAACATATGGTATGACATTTTAATCCTGCTAGGTTGGGGTGTTCTTTACAGGTTTTTCTTCTATTTGGTTTTGAGATTTTACTCCAAGAACGAGAGAAAATGAATCATTTACCACCCCTTTTTATTTGGATAACCTGTTCATATATGCTCCGGCCAGCTAAAAAAGCTGAAGGTCACAGCAGTTACGTTATTTCTTGTATCATTGCTATCATTCTCAAGAGAAATCATTATATTCTGTTAAAGAAGCTTGCGAGTTTCCTGCTTCTGTTCCTAAGGTGCGAGTGACAATTTTTATGTTTATGAAATTACCACAAGTAATTGCTCTTCGAGGAAACAAAAAACATCATAAGTGAACGTGTTATATAACGGGGAAGATGGATATAATAACACCATTGTACTCCGTTCATACCATGATCAATGTTAAAATACAGCCCCTCCTATCAATCACCAGTCACATACAAGAATAATGCGTCGTAGGCCTGACTTCCGTATGATAGAGAGAGAGAGTGAGAAACTGACCCACCCAAATTTTTTCAAAGTAACCTTCTGCATATTTGGATAGGGACTCGATCTTTCTTCTATCTTCCTTGACAAGAACAACTTTGCCACAGTTGGACCCAGTACGAAAGGCTTCCAAAACTCATTAACTATTTTTAATAAATATGGTGTACTTCCGTCTCCCCATTACAGTAATCACAAACCTAAAATCAGCTTTAAAATTTGAAACTTGTTCCAAATCAACATTAACATTTTCTAAATGCGATCAGACAGAGGAAACGTCTAGACAAAACATTGGAACTAAATTAATCTTAGCCTTTGAATTCCACTATGGACATGTAAACTGAAATCAGGGTCTTTATAAGGTATTCACTTAATGAGAGCCAGCATGTTGTGCAATTTTTCTTTCAAGTGTACTTTTGTCTGCTCCCACTACACTGTCAACCTCTTTGCCATTCTTAACAAAGAAAAACGTGGGAACACTGCTAATATTCCAGCTTGCAGCAACATCTCTGGCCTCATCTATGTCAATTTTTAAAAAAACAACTTTTGGGTACTTTTCAGCCAAGCTTGTATAGATAGGGGAAATGAAGCGACAAGGGCCACACCACGTTGCAGTAAAATACAGGATCGCCAATCGTGATGTCTTTGATGCAGCACTTAACTTCTTCTCCAATTCACCAGTAGAATGAATACCAATGACTTGCCCTTTAGAATGCCACAATGTAATAGGTCATTAAATTAAATATAAATAGAAGGAAAGCCAGATAAACTGCAACAACTATTCTTTTAGGAATAAAAATCAAATATCACAATCAAATATGCTACAAATTGCCACAAGATGCGCATGAGTTTTTAGTTTAATTAGGCAATGTAACATCTTACCGCTCTACATCCTACAGCCATGAAGTTAGGCCCAATTTGCAAAGCAGTCTTCAATTACACAACCAAGAATGGTTTGTGCCATAAAATTCAAGCCAATATCCATGTGTTTCCATCAAACTTGTAAGCCTATAATGCAGGTGAGCAATTATGACGAAAATATGCATACTAAGGCGTTTACCACAGCCACATGAAAAGTATGATGCGGGAACAGATCAGATAATGAAATATTGTGTACTGTTTTCATTTTTCACATTAACTACAAGATAATGAAGTCAACCAAAAAAGGTTTGTGAATTTTATTATCATCACCCAGATGAGAAATACAAAGACTTACCATCTTTTAAAGCAGATAAGGCTTCTTGAACCTGAAAAAAACAAGTCAACATAAAAAAAAAACTTAGTTATAACTAGATCATCGCATAGCATAGTTATTAAGTTGCATATAGAGAACGAACAACTTCCTGTCACTACATATTACACTCCAATGAAGGAGGAAAGAGAATGTAATAGAACAACAATAGTAGAACTATGAATTCATAGGAAATGACAGATTGTCATTTGTTACATCACAATGGTATCACAAACAGTAGCCTACAGAAACTAAATCCGTTGAAAACAATACTCGATTGAAAAAAAAAAAAAAAAAAGTTACAAAAAAAAAAAAAAAATTGAAATCCGTAAAAG
>Ga0209489_100845_pt1 | contig 61114 bp, 24 predicted proteins | sample SiratrowhiteBW_FD_187527 | JGI IMG/M metagenome (GOLD analysis project Ga0209489, IMG submission 187527) | Root nodule microbial communities of legume samples collected from California, USA - Siratro white BW (SPAdes) (version 2) | ecosystem: Host-associated > Plants > Roots > Nodule | place... | reverse complement strand
TATAAATTAGAGATAAAGTTAATTTATTATATATAATTGAGTATAAATTTCATCTTATATATTGATTTAGTAAAATTGAGTTAAGTTTAAAATCTACTTATTAATATAGTATCATAGTCATTTAGAGTGTATCCTAACAATCGTGCTATATGTTGTTAGATTGGACTTTCTATAAAATATTTAGTCTCGTGTAGGACTTAGACCGCCTTAATGTGAGAAAATGTGTTGGAAATATTATATTGACTAAAAATAAAACCAATTTATAATATATAAGTGGGTACAAATCTTATCTTACAAATTAACTTTTATGAGATTTTGTCTTAAAGTCTATTTCTTAAAAAGATGTCGTTTTATGCTCTTTAGTCTTATTTTTTTTTATTTTTCTTTTCAAAGATTAAGGAGATATTCTTATTTTTTATTAATAAAATGTATCTTTAGTTGGCGTTTCAAATATATAATAAAGTGTTTAAATTGAAGTCATAAATGTTGAAGGTTTTGGTAAAGTTTAACTCATGCATTGCATTTAGCATCTTATGCCAAAAGCCACAAATTCAGGTACTATACAATTTAAATAATGAATTTGGATTGATTTAAATCTTTTCATTTTATGAAAGTGACATAACAAGAAATCGTATTGTTCGTATATGTAAAGAGATGAAAAGAGAAGAAAGAAGAGCAGAATGACATTATTCGAGATGGAGATGAAGAAAAATTGATGTTGTACAATATATGACAAGAGAGGTTATAATATAAACAATATAACAATGGCATCTAAAATAGCTGTAAATATACAAGAAGAATTCGTAATTAATTCATATATTTTAACAATTCTTCTTTTTAAGTCCTCAAACCCTCAACAAATTGATATCTTTGATAATTTAAAAACTTGAATAAGATTTAATTTAAAATCAATGAAAAAGTTAAAAACCGAGATGGTTAATATTTTTTTACATATCCTATTCAGATGTTGCATCTGATTATATAATGCAACTATGAAACAATTTTACACCAATTAAAACTTGCATTATCTTTAAACACTCTAACTAAACATTGATCAAAGTTAACAAAAAAAAAACTTTTAGTGAGATCTAAAAAATGGTAAATAATACAAAATCTGGTTTCCTATATAGAAACTGAGAAAAGAGAATATCTCAATATAGACAAACAAATTACAAAGATTTCTCATGTTGTACGAGTAGTGACGCACACCCCAGCGAAAAGAACTTAAATTCAGCTTATACTGCACATAATACTAACATAGACAATGAAATTGAAAACACAAGTACAACGCCATTTTTTTTTTCTGATTTTGCATAACCTGTAATATCTTCAGAACTTCATCATGTAACAAGGACAACGAGGTTGAAAACAGAATGCCATTATTTACTTAAATGCATGACCATTATTTACTTAAATTGCATGACCTATAAGAGTTGCGCAACTAATTAATTTATTAAATTTCATATTTAGAAAAGATGACTAAGTGTAAAATAGAAAAACATTTCATGAAAAGAAAAATAATAGGTTCAAGTAAAACAAAATTGAAAGCAAAAGTGTGAGAAAGAGAATGAAAACAAAAATGCAAGATAAACACCGATTGAAAACCAAACAAAATCAAAGTGTAAATAAAAGCAAAAACCAAATAAAATTAAAGTAAAAACAAAAAAGAACTTATCTAATTGCAGGAAGTTGAGAAAAAAATTGATTAGATCTTCTAGGATTTGCAAGAAAAGAAGACTCTAAAGCCCTTATTAAGAACAAATTGAAGGCTATGAAAATCATCATCGACAAAATGTGAGTCACAAGCACAGAGCGTATAATAGAGCAAGAAAAGTGTACCTACATTTGAACGAGAGCAAGACAAAGAGAATGAGAACAAATTTAAGCAAGAGAACGAGCCCATAATAGTGAGAACCATAGAGTGTTCTCACTGAGACCTATGAGACCTATGATAGAGAATGAAATATGTGAGTGTTCTTGGTATTGCATGAAGATAAATATTAGAGATTTTTTTTTTTTTCATGATAGTATTCTGTTCAAAATGAAAAAAAAAATATTATTAATAAAGTTTGATACGATTTCATTGTGAAAAAATCATGTCGGTTAAACATGTGAGCCATAAAATTGTATGCATCTGACACATTTCTTTGTGTATGTATTTGTTTATGACAAAAAAAAAGTTAAAATAATTAATTGGTTACAATTATTTATAAAGTGAAACTTTCATTTTGAATTCAGATTTTGATATATTTAAATAATACAATAAATGGTAATATCATTCAATATACTAATATATGTCATTAAACACATTGAATATATATTTAAATAATACAAAAATATAATAATATCATTCAACTTACTAAGATATATTAAGTAAGATTAAATTAAACACATTAAATGTATATTTAAATAGTACAATAAAATAATAATAATAATATCATTTAAACACATTAAACTTATATTTAAATAACAGTACGAATGTATATCTAAATTTGAATTCAAAATGAAAATTTCAGTTATAAATAATTATTTTCAATTAATTATTTTAACTTTTTCTTAGAAATATAAATACAAGCACAAAGAAACATGTCATAGGCATACTATTTCCCTTAGGTTCTGCTGACCAAAAGGTGAACAGGGAAGAAATCAAACAAAAATTAAAATTTTGAGAAATAAAAAATTAATTAAATGCAGATATTAAGAACAAAAGTTTCATCCTTTCTTTCTTGACTGAAAGGAAAGGATTTGTGAGCATGTTGCATTTTTATTATATTTTTTATATGATTAATATATAATAAATTATAAAAATATAAGTAATAATAAATATAAGATAATTATATAATAAATTATAAAGTAATAATAAATATAAGATAATTATAAAAATAAAACATAAGTAATATTAATATTAAAAACTACAAATAATAATAAATTATAAATAATAATTATGATAACAAAAAATAAAATTGTAAAATAATATAAAAGTAATAATAATAAAATTATAATTACAATAATAATTAAAATAAATTTATAAAATAATGTTATTATTAACAATAATAATTTAATTTTTAGTTTTAATTTTAAAATAATTGATATTTTTATAATTTCATCAATTAAAATAATAATTATTTATCAATCATATCTAATAAATTAATTATATTTAATTTTAAATTAATTTTATTTATAATTTCATCCATTAAAAGATTATTTTATCAACTATACCTATCACATCACTCACAAACTTTTATAAATTTTTCCTTCTTTCCTCACTATCCATCCCTTCATCCAAACAACCTAACATTGTACAAACTTTTTGTAACATCTCAAATATGGTTTAACATACAGTGAATCCAACAAAGGAAAAAAAATTCCAAAATAAAGTTTACAATCTTTCAGATACTCTTGGACCTGCATTTGTATCTACTCATGTACATAGTACAATACAATCATCAGTTTACAAAACAACATGAAAAGCAAGGGTAAGCTAGTCAAAGAAAATTGTATAACATACTCAATATATCCAGTAAGAGCAACCTATATTAGTTATTCATAAAAATTTCTTAAAAGACTAACAAATAAAGTTTCAATACTAAATACATTTTCATTTCAAATATTCATATCAAACATCATACATCAATGGATTACATTACATCCAATGGCCACACATGGATCACATCACACACATCGGCCACACATGGACCACATCATACATATCGGCCACAAATGGACCATATCACACATATAAGTCACACATGGACCTATTGTCTTCCGGAACTCACTCATTAAGTATGTCCCTACCAGATACTAACATCTAATCCAATACCCAAGACTTAGATTAAACAAATATAAGAGAAATGACTAATCCAATTTCCCAAGACTTAGATTACCAAAAAATCTAAGAGAAAGGACTAATCCAATACCCAAGACTTAGATTGTCATCGAATCTAAGGGAAATGATCAGAGTAAGTTCAAACATCCAATACCGAGTGTCTACCAGCGGTTCCGGTGTATATGAACTTCCTCATCAGCTTCTCACCACCTAATATCTTAGTCTACGTGACTTAGATCATCAGTGAAACTAGATGATCTTTGTTAAACATAGGCGTGATATACTTAATGCACACAAACAACTCATACATTATCTCAAATGTATGACATCAACTTCATCATTCAATCATTAACATCAATACATATCATTCAATCCACAAATCATAGTATGCAAGAATTTTTCCATCATCAAAACAATACTTAACTACTAAATTGTCAAAATTTACTATTCTGACATGTTCACACAATATAAAATTAAACATTTCATCAAATATCATCCAAGAACTTCTTTACCACCAAAAAAATCTATATCTACTAAATTTCATCAGAATCAGTCATCTCTATAATTTCAAAACCATTTCTCAATCAAAACAATTCATGTTCATTCAAAACAATTCATGTTCATTCAAAAACAATTCCTCGTCCAATCATGTATAAAGACATATTTTATTCAATAACTAGTCTCAAACTTTTAAAACATATCAAAGTCTTATCACAAGTCAAATTCAATTCATCAAACAACAATCAAAAGTTCTTGCATGCTACTTTCTAACATCATTACTTAAAACAGTTCAATTAATCACACCAAATCAAAATAAACAATCAAACTCATTCAGTGCTCAAGGACCAGTCAGATATTCACATATTCAAGTTTTCTATCTTAAACTACTATTTAAAAGTAACTAAATAATATAAAAATAAGTTACTAGCTTTCCTTATCTGATGATGATCCCCCAACTAACCCAATCTCTAGGGATTTAAAACAAGTTATCAAAACAAAACCAAATTTCAGTATAATCTTAATTAAGTTGAAAGAAATACTTTTTTCAACTGTCCTTATTAAGATTGATGACAAAAACCTAAAAAAAGAGAATAAGAGATCTTTAGAGCAAATATGAACTTACTCTGTTTGAGATTTTGATCGGTTAAAAATAATCCTTAATTCCTCAGTTATTATTTCATGGTGTGATTAGAGTTTAAAACAGATGATGTATGGAGGGAGAAAAGTTAGAGAGAAGGGAGAAAGGCATGGGGGAGAGAGAAAATAAATTTCTAGAGGTGAAGGGTCGTGTGCCTCTCTTTTTTTAAAAAAATATTGTGTGAAATCGTTACTGTCTTACACAATTTCTTCTCTGCTTAAAATCATGTCCAACTAACATAATCTCTTTATAATAAGACTGTACCAGGTTGACACGATTTATCCATTTCAATAATAAAAAACAGTTTTTTTTTTTTATCCATTTTGGGCGATAAGTAACATATGAGAAAAAAACTCAACATTAGATGTAATGAGTATTGTCATGAAGATAAAAGTTAAATAGAATGATTGAAATGAATATTTTTACTTTTATTATTATTTAAAAAGATGAAAACTAAAAACTAAAGTTAAAGTAAATTATAGAGAGAAAAAATTATATTCTTTTTAATATTTTATTTATTTGTTTAATTTAAAGAAAGGTTGTCTTTTAATGACTCTTTAAAGAAAATGATATTATATATTAACTTAGTGGTAATTATAATAACATTTATTTATAAAATTTTAAGATATTTATTTATATTATTTATAGTAACATTTAAAAAATGTTACTGTATTAGTGAAAATTAATGTACTTTAACATTTTAAATAAATTTAACCATAAAAATATCACTAAAAGTGATAAATGATATAAGGAACCCATAACGACTCAAAGACAACCTACAATGTTAAGCAACGACTACCAAAATGTATTCTGGAAAAATCAGATCTCCAAATCTCACCAACAAATCACCGATCCAAAATGTTTGTATTCCAATTTCAGTGTTCAATTAATTTTCACTGAGAAAACAATGTCAAATACTTTAATAATGTCCACCTTAAAAGACAATATACCCAACCCGATTCAACAACTTTCGGAGCCGGGTCCTGGGCATTATACCCGACCGATATGCCTCTTCTCAGTTTATGGGAAAGCCTCTCATTTAAATCCTCGGGAAGCCCATGATAAACAGAACAAGGGAGATGAAAACATTGCTCACTGATGTCGACAATTTGGAGCTGATGTTATTATGAAATCCGAATCTTGCAGAAATGGTACTTAGCGCTGCAATGAAGCCCCACAGAAGCTTGGGCAAAATTACGATATTGTTGTCAACATTCAGGGTGATGAACCACTCATTGAACATGGCAGCTCCAGATGCAGTGTTCAGCACGGCATTTTAAAGCCTGAAGATGCTCATGATCCAAATAGAGTGAAATGTGCGGTAGATAATCGTGGTTATGCAATCTATTTTTCACGAGGATTAATCCCATTCAACAAGTCAGTTCCCGCATTTGCTTCATCTTGGGATTAAAACCTACTTGCATTGCAATTAAAGGAGGATTTGTAGCAGCTAAAAGTCCTTGAGAATGGCACCAAGATGACGTTGATAAAGGTTAATCATGAGGCCTGTGGTCCTGACACTCCTGAAGATGTTGGAAAGACAGAATCTCTAATGCGCGAGAGGAATTGGTCCTGAACTCGGATAACGTCATAAAATCCACACGCAAATTAATCATTAGCGGCATCACAGATAGATGTGCTATAATACTAATATATATTGAAACAACTAAATATATACTTTTTTAGACTTTTAAAATACACAAAAATGAACAATTTAATTAATGTTATTGTTATTCATTTTAAATTTAACATAAATAATTCTGATAATATAAAATTGTAATTTCACACACACACACATATATATATAATGGCTCACGTATTAGATAACATGCAATATTTAGTGCAGTATATACTGGGCGAGAAAAACATAAAAATGTGACAAGTCGAAATTTATACACTACATAATTAGTCCAATAACGAAAAAATTCCTAAAGAATAATACAGAACAAACTATTCTTCAAATACTATGACATATTACTACAACATTCAGAAAGAATTTACTTCAGCTTTGTCAATTTCAAACATGGCTATTTTTATTATTATCACTATCATTTATGAGCGGCATTACAAATCACTTTCATGCACTATGAATCTTAAACTTCCTTGTGCAGATGGAATTCACAATATACAATCTCCAGCATACACGAAAGCTGTCAACGTACAAAATAGGCATATACTTGGATTTATTTGAATCCGGAAGCTTATCAAAGAAAAAGCTACTTTTGATTAAAATAAAAGCCATATATAAACCAGATACAGATAAAAATATGGTATTGGCAACCATAAAAGTTGAAATGAATTACAGCAATCATAACCAAGATGCTTTGCAACTAAATCTAAACATGAACAAAACCTTGCCCATTTCAATTTCATGACAAAAGAAACATAAAATACTGCCTAATAATGCTGGATCATGAACCACATCACACTATCAACACAGTATTCTTAAAACATTAACCCCACTGTCAAGGCAAGCATTTAGCAAGAATGACAAGAGCACCCTTCGCAATCATGCCTGGTTTGCACCACCCCTTGTACGTCCACCCACTCGGCCCCTGCCACGTCCATAACCCCTTCCTCCACCTCTGCCTCTTTCATACCCACCAGCCCTGCCACCTTCATACCCACCACCCCTACCACCCTCATACCCACCACCTCTACCACCCTCATACCCACCACCCCTACCACCCTCATAACCACCACCCCTTCCCGCTTCATAACCACCACCCCTGCCACCCTCATACCCTGCACCTCCACCCCTGCCACCATCATAACCCGTACCTGTTGCAAAATGCGACAGATGAAGGATAAGATTAAACCTGGGCAAGCATCTTCCAAGACATACATCCTTTAAAATTTATAACAATTTTTTCATATCTGATGGGATCGATGTGAAGAAAACTGATAAAAGCAGATACTTCAGGCATTGACACAAGGCCAGGAAAAGAGTACAAAAAACGTTTTTCCATGACAAGAGAAGAAAGTAAACCCAAAACATTAGTTCTTTACACTACCATAGATAGAAAATCTCATAACACATCATCACAAAAAATGGAGAGAATAAGTATCAAATAAACTTACCACGATAACCCCAACCTCTACCTCGCCCACCACCTCGTCCCCTATTTGAATACCCCCCATTATCTGCAATGGACAAAGCACAAATAAAAAGTCTAACAAAAATGAAAAGTATATAAACATCCAAAAATAAGATGAACAATCAAAGTAAATGAAATGCATAATCAAAAAGAAAAGTATATAAACCTCCAAAAATAATATGAACCACCAAAGCATTACAACTCAGAGTGAACAGACTGGACAATACCTTGATAATTTGCATACCCCCCCTGGTAGTATCCATATCCACCTTGATAATTTCCATAACCACCTTGATAGCCATAACCACCCCTTCCCCAATTCCTTCCTCTTCCTCTACCCCGGCCCCGGCCTCGTCCTCGCCCATATGAGTCTAAATTAAGATATTAGATGTGCTGAAAGTTAGAAATTATTGTGTTTAACATTTTCCTTATCAATTTATTGTAGTAGCTATATGCAGATTACCTTCGTTTACAGCATTATATGGAACACGTGCTGGTTTTATAGGTTGCTGCTGATAATTGGAGTGTGGCTTTGGTTGTTCCACGTTACTTGGAGCTTGATAACTGTAAACAAATCACAATCATATAGACAACATCCCCAGATTTGTCAGATCAAACAGCCAGAAGAGGATTCCAAATATAGGCTAGAAAATTATCTTAAAGGTCATTTTCACAGGCAATAAATCAACTGAATAAAAAGATTGAAAATAAGACCCCAATTTTGTTAAAAAAACTCACCCAGGAGAATTTTTGTTTAATTCTCTAGCTGATAAGGTGATTGAGATCATAGAGACATGTCGAGTCATTTCCACACTGCATTAAATGTTGATGTTCAATCTTAGCCACTAAATATACAAAGATTGTGTGCAGGTTAAAACTTCATATAACACTTACGGTACAAGACCCTCTTCGATGGGTTCCCACACATCGGTTATGCTAACTGAGCTGATGCCAGTATCTTGTTGCAGCCTGGGAATTCTCTTCTGTTTAAGATGACAGATAGTAAACGATGAAAAAACCAACCTGAATTTTAACTTATCCCATTCTCTAGATTATATCATATTAACTTTTAAGCAACCAGTTATAATAGATTTATATGCCTGGTAACTTTCTCATTTTTACTGCCAAATATCTTAGATATTTGCATTTTTTTGCGTGTTCAACTCCTACTACAAACATATGCCAGACAGTCATTTGCAAGCATTTGAAAGTATATTCATGAGGCTCAATAATAGCATCTTTCAAGAAAATTTAACCTTTAAAATCTCTGCAATGGCAACTGTCTTGCTGATTGCTTGTCCCATTGCCTTCAAGACAATCTCTTTTGCATGCTTTTCCTGGATAAATTACAACAGAAATCAATAAGAAAGCATAAGCAAGCATAACAGGACTAATTTCTTGATGAAGCATGTCAGTCATAATAATAATAATAATAAAACATGGAGAGATGCATATATACGAGGGTAAACAGTTTTAGTTATTCATGATTTATACATACTTAACAAAAATAGCTAAAAATAACTCAGATTACATTTACTACAAGAGCCATGTCAATTTTTTTAACGAAACAGGCCAATCACAAGCTTAAACAAATGAACCAAAACTATAAATTTTGTCCATTTAAATCTTAAATCCTAAACCCTGAATTTTGTCCATTTAAAAGGTGAGTGAAGCTTGAATCAATATATTTTCACAATCTAACTTAAGCAAAAAGTGCTCACAATCAAACTAATATCATAAACATAAATGTGATTGACAAACTAACTAGAAATGTTTCCTGAATGGAACCATGAAACTTACTATATAACAGATTAACAAAAGGATATATAAATTAAAGTATATACAGTAGTATCTAAGATATAAAGTGAACAAAAGATATTAATTCACAATAGCACCAATAACAACACAGTACACTGGACCATATATATAGCAAAATAGGTTTGAACAAGTTTGGTGTATGTCAAAACATGCATTCATAAATCATAAAATAAAGCAACATGCATGAATCTAAAGCAAAATTTGAATCATGTTAATTATACAACAATAGTAAACAAAGCAATGTGAACATAAGAGTGAACAGTCGAGAAATGATCTAATTTTTAAGAGGATTTGAAAAATAGCACAGCAAACAGATTCTTTTAAGGGTTGGGTGAATTTTGAAATGGTCAAAAATGCTCATTGAGGAAAAAGCATCAACAAACTAAATGTTTTGTCAGTTGTTGCACACTGTGGGTTGGATCTGATGAAACAATTTAAAGCTCTTGATGGTATTGTGGAATCTAACCACCACAGCATGCAAAGAACCATCATGATTACAATTTACAAAATATTTCGAATTGAATTTGGGATTGGAAATGTAAATCATCTATTACTATGGTTCGTCTTATAAGTGAAACAAAAGTGAAGTTGAGTGGGTAAGTAAAATAAAAATAACATAATATTGGGAAAGAATTCAATGAGAAGATAATACCAGATCATAATAGAAAGTGTGGTAATGTTAGAGGACAAACAAAGGCACCAGAGCAAAAAAATATATAAATGGAAGATAATATAGTTAAAATGGTCGTTAACAATACAAAAGAGCATATTAATTTTATCTTGTGAATTTCATATCTGACAGAGCTCAAGGGTTTTGTTTGATCTATGTAGCCAATCTCATCAAGTGCAGTAACGTTTGACAATATGATTTCCTCCTAACTATTTCAAGTCCTGGTACTTCTATAACATAACTTTCTAATTAACAAACACAACATACTTAATTTATACCATACTCGTTTAAATTCTCAGCCTGTATGTACGTATATATATGTACACACACACACACACACACATATATATATGTAAGTATGTATGTATAAATAAATAAATATATATATATATATATATATGTGTGTGTGTGTGTGTATGTTAATAAGAAGCATAATTGAAGATATTCGAACTTAAATCTTAGAAAAACATAATAGAATTGAAGGTTGAGAAAAGGAACAGAGGGTAAGTAGCGGACTGCACAGAGTGTGCTAGGTAAATTTTAAGTAGCAGGAGGCAGCAATCAATGGTGTTGTAGAGACCAGATAATGCAGGGATTGGCCATAAATAGCTAGGTGATCAGTTAGCAGGAGTTCTTGACGATGGATGAAATTTGATGCAGTTTGCTTTAATTGTGAATAGGGGCAGAAAATGAACACCACAAGGCTTCGGGTTTTCTGGTGCCATATATGATGGGGAAAACTACAAAAATAATTTAAAAAATAATAGGGTTTAAAAGGTCAGTGGGGGCAAAATAGGGCTTCAGAAAGGATGTAATAGCATCGCAAACAGCTCTAAAAGGATAAGATTTGTGTGACGAACAAGACCTCTAAATGCTTCCTGACTGATCCATACCGGCCACCAGCCACAAAGAGCTGCAGTGGCGCTATTAAATTTGCTTGTGATCGGTGGCGCGTTTTAGCATGCTTCAATAGTTTCAAAAGCTAGGGTAATCTACAAAACCCTGGTACATTTCCGTAGCACAGATTTTTAGTGTGCTTCCCCAAAGCTTTCAAATTGAAGCCACAACACTATAATTTTGAAGGCCTAGCAATAGGATCACAGCCGAAATAGAAGCCGCATAAGTCACATTTTCCCACAATTTGGTAAATGTCAAACAACAGCTACTTCAAAACTTGACTTTTCCTATTGCAGGAATAACCACCAAAATCAAAGTCAGTTTAAATCATCCTGGAACAAACAGGCATAACACATACATCGTACTAAACCCCATACCACAATTACAACATGTAAGCAACCTTTTCGTTATCATCGTAATAAAACAAGACACATCGATCATCAAAACATAAACTCCAAACAGTGAAACATACAAAAATAGCATATCAAAGCATATAGCCAATAAACTGAATAATCCAGAAACTGAGAATATCTCAATACTCAACCTACAGGAAATGCATTCTATCGCAACTAAAGGGTTTTCATAACCAAAGGTCAAAACGAAAACAAAGGCAAACACAAAATGCCACCAATCACAAACCAAACCCAATAAATCGAACCCCCCACACACCAGCATTCAGCAAATGACCAAAAAACAAAAAAACAAAACCAAATCCCAAAGCCCGAAAATGCAACGCTGAAAGAAAACCCCAATCAGCAGAAAATGCGAGGGTTTCTCATTCTGCGGAATCATCGACACATTCAGCAAACGGTAACTGAACATCAATGGACCTGAAGAAGCGAAGAGGCGTAGGTGATGTAGTTGCGAATAGCGCCTTGAGTGGTGATTCGGATCTCATTCTCGTTGATAGGAGACTCTGGCTTTGGCTTTTCCACCTTCTGGTACCTATCCATGGCTATGCGGAGAGAAAAATAAACAGAGTAAGAGAATAGAGAGTGAAACACTGAAACCCTAGCGTTAAAACCCTAGGGAAGAAGAGAAAGAAAATAGAATAGAATAAAAGGGTAAAGTGTTTTCTTAAACCTCAGGCTCCGTTATGCTTGGGTTTGTTCACTCTGTTATGCAGGTGCATGCGCCTATCTTATACTCCTCTCTCATCCTCGAGCGTGGATTGCACACACGGCTGTGATCGCTCTTCACTGGGACCTTCTATTTTAGTTTTCGGATAAAGAACCTTTCGTTTTCTTTTGCGAAAACGGGTAACGGGATAGGTTGTTTTGCAAGCGTGGTACATGTGCTTTCCTTGTTCAGCACATATTTTTTCTTTTAAGAGATTATGCATAAAATATATTTTTCAATTAAAGATCGAGGTAGATTATGAAAGTAAAATCTCGATTTTAAGATTATGCATATAATATATTTTTTAATTAAATATCAACGTAGATTACGAGATTAAAATCTTGATTTTAAATGTAGATCAACACTAATGTTTACAAAATTGGAATTTTACTTTGGGGTAATATGTAATTTGCTTCAATTTTCACAATAAGAACCAAAATACAATGAAATCAAATTTTTCTTCTTTAGGTTTGACCAGTAAAATGGTTTGGTTTGATTAAAGTATCCTTAATTTTAACTTATTTTTTTCCTAATTTTCTTGGAAGTCTGAAACTTGTGAAAATCTTGCCCCTTATTTAATTTTGTGTGAATCACACTTTCTATTTAATCGATTGAGCGTACAATTTTCTAATTAATTAATTTTTACTAAGAGAATATTAAAATTATTTAAAAATGTTATTAACGTAAAGGAATATATTGAATTAGTAAAATAAAGAAAAAAGTTATACTATAATCTCTCTAATGTAATATTTTCAACTATTATTCACTTTATTGGGAATTAGGTGACTGGATGAATCTTATTTCTTATTTAATTATTTTTTATTATAATTTTTTTAGATTTTAATATTTTTTAAATATTAATATAGATTATTTCTTAGAAGAAATATGTTTAGAAAGCATGATGTGTTAACATTTTTTATTAATATATATATATATATATATATATATATATATATATATATATATAAGTTAAATTCAAAGGAAAAAAATTATGAATTAAAGAATAGTTTTGATAGATGGATACTTAATATTTAAGATGAAAAATGGATTCAACATAAAAAAAAATGTGCAACATAATTAAAGTTGAGATTAATATCTTGATGTAATTTTATATATAAAAATCTATATGTAATAAATTAGATGGAAATTCATATATAAAAATAATATTAATTTTATATACAGATCTAAATTCATATGTAATATTACATTTATACGTAAAAAATATATATGTAATACTTATTTTATACAAAAATTATCATCTTTATGTAATTTCTTTGTAAATCACAATTTCTTTTGAAAAAAAAGTAAAATATATAATATAAATTATGCAGAAATATAGGAATATATAAACTTATAAATATTAAGTATACACTAAGAAGATCATTAATGTGATAAAAAAGAATGGTGAAATCTTGTAAAATCTTTTTTATCTCAGTCACTCTTGTTCCAAATTGGAAATTAAAGAGTTACTCTTACTTTCCACATGAAATTGATTGCAAAAGGTACAAAAGCTGTGGCTATATTTCTGATTTGGATGACAGGAAAACAAAAGAAAGACAAAACAGTCTTATGGTAAACAATAATGTGAAATATATTTATATATTTATAAGAATGAATAAACATTTATGAGAAGCATCCCAACCGATGAGAGATAATTAGAAATTGACACCCGTTTCATCTTTCAAAATTAAATAAGATAACATCAGTGACTTTTTTTGAGCAAGGAGGGAAGAGGGAAGGGGAGCAGCTACAAGAGTTAGGATAGCATGTTTTATGATTGTTTGTTTTGCAGGTGTAAATAAAAGGGATCATGGTCAATATCAGGACATATATTTGGAGTTTCGCAAAGGCTTTTCATATATGCAATTTTGACCTATTATTAGGACTTTCGGTTTTGTTGGTATACAATTTGGTTTCGATTTTGTTGGTGTACAATTTGGTGATGTATACATTATTAGTTAATCATAATATAATTTTATTGTATTACTTGCCGAATTTATAATGTATTGTTAGGTGTTAATTTTCATATTTTACCTAATTCAGAGGTATTTAGATACTTTATAAAAGTTTGAGCATTCCTAAAATGCGCTTTTTAATTTAATTTATTTTTTGCTGTTAAAAGAAAATCTTATTCTCGTATTTAAACAATTTTTTTTAATTTTGCACAATAATAAAAAATATTAAGTTTTTTTCTTTTTTCAAAATAAAAATATATTAACTAATGATCTCTAGTCACAATCAAAATAATTCTAAAGAGGACGTGTCACATGTTGGAGAGGTGAAAAGATGTATTTTTATTTTATAATCATAGATAATAATAATGTAAATGACAAATGAAAGATAAAAAAAATAATTTCTATAATTATTAGATAAAATTGAAAATAAAAGGACTAGGAAGGTGGAGAGAAATGGTTGTAAAAATTTTCGTATTTGTTTTGTTCAGAAATAACACTATAGTAAAAATATATACAATATAATTCACACAAAACTAAAATCGAAATTATTTCTTTTAAGTTTACAATTATATTTTATTTTAAAAAAAAATAACTTCAAATACAAATCTGTATCTTTAATTCAAACTCTTAAAGAGAAAATTCAACTTATAATTTAAAAAAACTTATAGAGATTAAATTTACAAAAACAATTAAATTTAGTAAATGACATATTTATATTTAGTTATATATGTTAAGATCCATCATTAAGACAATTAGCTTTATACTTTTACAACCTTTTAAGTTTTTAAATTTCATTAGACAACAATTAAAAATTATCTATGTAAATTTATTCTAATTTTATTTTATCTTTTAATGATAATTTACAGATTGCTTGTGCATATAACGACTAGTTACACGCTAAAGATATATTTAATATGAAATAATTTTTTTAATGAGAAATATTTTCCGAATAGAGTTAGTAATTATTTTGTTAAATTTTGATCATTAATAAGTACTATTGAAATTTATATAATAAGTTAATAAGTTTTCTCAAAATAGAATTATAATGTGTTACTTTTATTACAAAATAATTTGTTATCAACATTCAATAATTTAATAAAAACAATGTTATTTTTTTTAGTTTAAAAAAAGATAATGAATATTTTGAAGAAATATTGACCTGAAACCATTCCTAAGTTTCATGTGAATATCATTTTCTTACCAAATATAGAAATATTTTTTTTCCAAATTCATATTTATGAAAGCTAAAAGCCTTTTTTCATCAAAATCTTTCATGAGATTATTCAATGAAAAAATATATAAATACTAACGACAGTAACGGTAATTATAATTGTAATACATGCCCATAATTTTATTCCTTTATTTAAATTCTATCTTATGTTTTATTTGATAACCATTTTATAATTATTATTTTTATATAATTAGTTTCTAATACTTAACCTCTACTTGATCATACGGTATCAATGATCAACAAGGCCCATGGTTTACGACGGTGGTCTCTAAGTGGCGGGGAGGTAAGAAAAATAAAAATAAAATAAATAATATATATATTTATAATTATTTTCTAACTAGTACTAAAAATATGTTATCTGAAATTTAGAATTTCAAAACAGTATTTTATTTTTAGATGAATTTTATAATCATTTTTATTTTTCTATATTGTTACAAATTTATTTTCTATTTATTTAATAATAATGATTTATTTCACTACACTGAAACTAACATCTGTGTATTTTTATTCATTAAAATAATAACTAATTTTACCTTTCTACAGCAGTTTTGAGAGTAAAAAAAATTCATTAAACTCTTCCTTTCATTTAGTTGTTTGATTATGTTTCGAACTTAAAATCATAAACTTTAGCCTCTTTTTTTCTTCTCTGGAAATTGTTCAATTATGCCAAGTATTTGTAGTTTATTATTTTTATGACAGAACAAAAACCAAGTTAAAAAAGAAAGAGAAAATGATACCAAATTTCAATATCTTCAAATGTGATATGTAAGATTGAGCATGGACAGTAATGGAGAGATCCAACTATGTTACTAACAGCATTAGCCAAACATGATTTGGGCAATACTTTTTTATTGCAAGCTCAAGCTTTCTATTGAATAGTCTTTGAAATGGTGATATAAGAAAATGGATCATTCATGTGTAGCATGTACCACCATTAAAATTGCAACAATAATTCACTTAGAAATGCAACATGAAACTAAATTATTCACATGATTATTAATTAAAATTACAAAAAGCTATTACAGAATAGAGTTTGCCAGTATCACTAGGAAAAGTTGTCAACATCCATGTTTTGTAACAGCCAATACAACACATACAGGGCTATTATCTATTACATACTTTATGTCAGCTTCTGTTCCTGGCTGATGTCAATGTTACACATAATTTTGGTACAGCAACATGCCAGCATCTAGGTACTACCATTTGCACCAAATAATTCTTCAAACTGATATTTTCTTCTTTCAGAAGTTGTGTGTTCCCTTTGTTTTCTGATAAAATCAAGGGGTCACATGGATAGAAGGAAACAACATCATATTGTTGAATATTGAACAATTGAAAGTAGATTAGAGAAGAAGTAGAAATCAATGAAAGAACTTCAATTAAACTAAAGTTTGAATTTGTTGAACTTGTTGAAAGCTGTAACCTTTAAATTCAACATTTCAATATATAGAGAATAAACTAAGAACTAGCTTATGGGAAATGGAGAAACTATGATCACAAACTTTTAAATGGAGTACTTGTCTTAAAAAAACCAAGCGCTATAGTACAAACCAGACCCATCAATGTAGAAGATAATAAACAAAAGGGTATTCCATACACAGTCCATTAACAATTCAAACCTCTAAAGCTTATAACTATTATGCTAACATTTGCAACTAAGTTTGTGAGGGGTCAATTAACTATATTAAACAATCACGACACTGTCACTGAATTATGATAAGGGCTGAAAGCTCAAATGGGTAAGAACCTCTTTTGATGCAATATGAAACTCATGTTACATATCAAGAACCAATCACACAGAGAGATGAGAAGAACAATACAAACCCAACCCACCCACAAGTCAGTCAGTTATAGTGTATAAATAGCAATGTTATTACTGTAGTAGCAGGTTTTGGAAACTCACTATGGGAGGGCCGAGACTCTCCAATTTTCGCTAATCAATTCATATTCACAGTTCATTTTTTCTCTCTATTCTCTCTCTTTACTTCTACCTCTGTGTGTTGTGGTGTAAATTCTTTTAATTCTTGGTACCAGCTATATCAAAAGGCACTTATAAATTGTTGTAAAACAAAACAGAACACAAAAGTATGATGAAAAAAGAACCTCAATTATGAGTGAGATAGTGTGAAATAAAAAATGGTAGGTAATGGAATAGCTCAATAATCGTAATCAATCTGTACACAGAAACAAGTTCATGACACCTTCAATCAATCATTAAACTAAACTTTGAACATTGAAAGCTGTAAACATACTTTAAATTCAACATATATATATATATATACACACACACACATGTAGAAAATGAACCACAAAAGCAACTGAGCTTCTATATATGCAGATATGACAAAGTGACCACCGCCAAGGGAGATACTAGTCAAGATTAACTCCTCTTATCTTATGCTTTCACTAGTTATTATGAAAAATAATGAATCTTCACCATATTTTGACCACAAAAGTATGTCAATGATCAAGATTTGATTTAGTCAATTCTAATTTTGACCAGCCCTATACAGTAAAGTAGTCAAGATTAATTGTTCCTATGATAACAAGTGGGAACAATACCCACTTGATATGCATACACTTAGTTTTATCTAACTAGGGTCGGGATCCATTTCACCTTGACAGTTTACTCACTCAGAAGAAACTGATACTAAGGCTGGATACTTAATAACAAAAAGAAAGCTTACTCCTAATTAGAGAACTTCCTCTTAACTTTCTGCATCACAAAATTTTAAATATGCTTATTTAACTTGAAGTTCTATAACAAGATGGTTGTAAAAATATGAATTCGAGAATCAGCAACAACTGAAAATAGGGTAATTATACCATGAAGGAGAAATTTATCTGTTTCAAAAATTTCAACAATGTTTCTGAGCTTGATCAAATTATGAAACTAAACCTTTTGTAATGCTAATTAGTCTAATTATGCAGCAAAACTGCTTTATATGTCAGTTCAGCTAGCATTTTTGTTTATCAGAACCATAACATGTTAAACAGATAAATAAAAAAGAACAACAGCGATTTTCCTTTCCTTACTTTCACTTGCAATACCAGAAGAGGTAAGCGAGGCATAAATACATAAACATCCACTCACAGCCATAGGATAAAAAAAGGTTAAAAAGATACAAAATCAAGCAGCATAGTAGAATCCTGACTAGCCAATGTAAAAGGCAATAAACAAAAAAGTGTTGCATACATAGCCCATCAACAACTCCAACCTTACACATGTTAAGCAACTAACTTTATAAGGGGCGAATAACTACTATATACACAGTTAAGATACAGTAGTTAGTACATTTAATAGTTGGTACAGTTAAGAGACAAATTCAATCACTACACTGGGTATGAATAATTGAAAGCTCAAACTATTAAGATGCAATTGGAGCAATACCCGCAAGCCAACCAATATGAAACTTATCTATATTTGACCCAAACAGCCAATCAACCAAAGAGATGATAAGATAATTGGGACTACAAATAATTTCATGATCAAAAGGCGCAAACAAATTATTGTAAAAACAAACAGAACATAAAACAAACAAGGTCAAACACATTTAAATTAATTTCATAATCACAAGCCACTATAATTATTCGTTAAAAAAAAGAAAACAAAACCAATTTATGAGGTTAAATTAAGTGCTCGCTAAGAAACCATGAACCAAAAATTGGTATTGTCAAGAAACAAAGATACCTAGTATTGAAGACCAGGGCCATGACGTTCACGCAGAATACTATGCAGTGAAATAGTTGAACAAAAGCTAATAACTTTGTGAAACCTGTTCATCAGTGACGGCAACGGGGGCACTTTCCTCCACACACACCTCCCACTCTTCCCATCAATCTCACACACACAAGCAGGGTACATCCTATGGTAATCCTCATTGTAAACATATATAAGATCCCCCAACCCAACACACTTCAAGCTTGCAAATTTATCATCCTCATCACCATCAAACAAGCTACAGAGCAAATCATGTGGCATCACAGCAATCTGGCTGAACCTCATGGTCCTCTCATCAACCTTCCACAGCACAAAGGAAGAAGATCCGGGGGGAAAATTGCACACCCCAGCAAGCACAAGCATCTCCCTACAAGCAACCAAGAAGGAGAACACAACCCCATGAGGTCTAAGGGTGTGAACCTCACTCCAAACCCTAAGACGCAAGTCAAAAGACGAAACAAAGCAAGAGTATATTCCAAAGACATAAAATTTCCCTTTGAAGAGGGCAGACGATAGGGAAGAGGAGGAGTTTCCTGATCTGAAATCAGGAGGAAGAGGAGGCCCAAGGTCCCAATTCCCCAGAAGAGGGTCATAAATCTCCACATCCAAACGGTCCTCTATGTCAACAAGGTTCCCAATGAACTTGACCCCACCGACAACAATGAACTTGGGGTGACTAAAGGTGCTACCTTTAGCTTCATGGAAGACACCCAATAGAGGGTTGATTCTGGGGAAGTGGAGGGGAGGGGTGGGGTGCCAGGAAGGGTGGAGGATAGGGGTGTAGAGGAAGTTGGGGGCAGTGATGAAGAAGAAGGAGTTGGTGCCGATGAAGGAGGTGTTGGGTTGGTGTCGGTGGTGATCATGAGGGGTGGGGAGGAGGAACCAGGAATTGGAGGAAGGGTCAAAGGCAAAGGACTGGTTGTTCTTGGAGGAGATGTTGTGGATGCCATGGAGGAAGAACCATGGCTGGTTGGAGTGATTACAGAGAGTGGAGAAGGAAGGGGAGGAGATGATGGAGTGCCAGAGCTTGCACACTGTTGAGACTCTGATCAGATTGGGGATTGGGAGCAGAGACAGGATCAGTTCTATCAGGTCAGAGCTCAGGTTTGTGATCTCTGTCATCTCGTCTTCATCAGATTTTGCATCTCAGAAAAGGGAAGAAGGAAAAAGCAGACTAATTGTAAGTGGTTGAAGCGTGGAAGAGCTGATTGGTGGCGTGTGTTGAATTGTGTGATACTTTATCAAAACTCATGCTTCTTTCTCGCAAGTTCCCTTATTATGGATACAGTTGGGTACGTGTCTTCTTAGGAAGCAGTTGGGTCTGACTCCAACAGTACCACCGTAAACATTATCCTATAGAAAAGTGATAGATTTACATCAAGTGGTTTGTAATGTGGCATGATGAATCGCACGGGTGTAATTTATGCAAAATAAGAAAGAAATAAAAGGAAGTGAGAGGAGAAAAGAAACAAGGGTTTGAGGATAGAGGAAATTGTGGCATATGGCTCGGTGTTTTGAGGTTTGGCAGCGGTTGCTCGATGGCGGTGAGAGATAGTATTTGGGGTCCGTTCCATGTGTGGCGATGTTGGTTAAATGCAGTTATTTGCTGTATAGTTATTATGAATGTGATCAATTCTTTTTTTATGCCTTTAGAGTTAGTGGTGCACTCCAAGACCAACCTTGGTTTTTATTACATTATTTGAGTGCCAGAGACTTGGAATAATTGTGGAGATGAGATGTGAATATGACTTAAATGCGGCTACATGGGGTATGCATTTCATTAAATGGTAGTCAGGCTTAGATATTCATTGCATCTTTGTGTATGTAAAACAAATATTGTTGGCAAGATGAAAGATCAAAGTTATGGTGGAACGAGTTCATTCAGATATCAATGATACGACAATCCTTATCGTGACACTCTTTATCGTGACACGTTGGCTGGTGGGGGAGTTTTACTTAATTTTATCTTTCACGATGACTCGTTGTACCAATGAGGTCGGATTTTTCAACCAAATTTATTATAGTACAACACACTATCAATTACCAAATAATAGTTTATTAGAGATTAATTTACTCTAATTGATTTTAATCACCTCAATAACATATGATAATTTGTGATTTTTAACATTCTAAAATTATTATGGAGAAATATATCGTCTTAAATAATAAGATTCTTATAAATATGAACTAATTAGGTTTACAGGAGTATCATCTATCTCACTATTTTCTTACTTATATACTTTTAAACACCTTCTTACACTTACTGACTTGAGTATCGGAGAGTCTTTTGCAAGTGGACCCTCATTCAATTGAACGTTTTCAACTTGATTGCCGATAACACCACCGCGAACGATCTCAATTCGGGTCAGGTAGGAACATTTGGGGCCCACTGTGGGGCGCTGGTAAAACTCTTCCCAGGACCACTTTTTTGTAAGAATGGATATGACAGTGTTGGAGGCTCTTCAGAAGCAAGTGGAGGATGTTTATCTAAAAAGGCATGGACAACATGAGGAACATGCTCAATGCTTCCAATGAAGAGATGCTCGCTAGGATCCACAACCAAAGAAAAACCATGATGAAGACATGCGGGCTCTGTATGACCAGATGATGACCTTCCATCAAGGGAAGATTCGGCCCTTTTGTGAACCCTAGTAGACAGCCATCCCCTCATTGGGACGGTCGCATGACTGAAGGGAGTTCAGAAGGAGAATCATCATAGAGTCGGACACTGACCCGAAGCCGAACGGCAACAGGGACTTGGGCGTCTCGATCCGTTTGCGGGTGAAATTCCAGAACGGGGCCAACTGTCCAGGGAGGAAGTCGTCACAGTCCTCCAAGAGATTACCAACGTATGCCATTCGGCGAAATGCCACCACCCCCTCTGAGGGAGGACATGAAGGCTCACCTCAGCGGATTTCAGCCTTTAACGACTGAGGTGATGCAGGTACATCTACCCTCTAAATGGAAGTGGCTGAATATCGAGACCTATAACAAAACCTCTGACCCCGAGGTCCACATTAAGTCGTATATGACTTAGGCAAACCTTTTTTCTGACGATTTGAGGGTTATTTTTCGCTTGTTCCCTACAACGCTGAGAGGGGCAGCCTTGGAGTGATATTATTCACTAACCCCTAACTCGGTTGACTCTTTTGAGACACTATACGCCTGATTCTCAGCAAGGTTTGCCGACAACAAGCTCATGATAGCCTCTTCTACATCTCTCTATCACGTCACTCAGGGAGAATCTGAGTCACTGAGGCAATACATGACTCGATTCACCAAGGCTACGCTAGGAATTCCCAACCTTCACCCTGCGGTGGCATGCACTCTCTCCGAGTCTACTGTCAAGTCGTACACTGAGCTGCTGTTGGGTTTCTTGGATTCGTGGGTCAGAGAGTCCATGCTCGAGGTATGTGGATTTGTTTTGTTGACTTCTGACGTGGAGCAATCCTACCGTACTCTGACGGTGTCTTAATCTTGGTAGAGACAAATACATCCTACAACGTGCTCAAATAGACTCTCAACCAGCTCGCGCGCGGTAGTCTCCAGCCCTTACATAGCTATGGAGTTCCCTGTGTTGAACGAGACCATAATCACAGTGAAGGTGGATCCAAAGGAGGCCCGATAGTGGTACATGCAAAGTCTGAAAGTCAACCTCTACTCGCTGAAAACAGTAGGGGAGCAAACAACACAGACTGAAGAGATACGGGCACCATTAGCAGAGTGCCACAACGTGGAAATGATCGTTAAACAAGAGGTTCTCGAGGAGGTCACGGGGAGCACCGAGGCGGCCATAGAAGACAGAGAGAACGAGGTTGACCTTGACCTTTGCTTAGAGTTTGAGGAGAGTCGCCATACGTTCAATGAACCAATGATGACAGTACGACTCGGGACTCACCCTCATCAAGTTACCCGTCTGGGCAGCAACGCCCACCGACTTGTAAGGGGTGAAATAGAGCGAGTACTCATATCCAATTCAGATCTCTTCGCATGGAGTCCGCAGACATGACATAGACCCGGATTTCATGTGTCATAAACTGGCGCTTTTGTCACAAGCTAGGCCCATAGCATAGAGAAAGAGGAAGCTCGGAGAAGAAAGGCGAGCAGCTGTGGAGTTGGAGGTGTCCCAGCTCACCCGAGTAGGATTCATTAGAGAGGTCACATATACCACATGGCTAGCAAACGTGGTAATGGTGAAGAAGTCCAACGACAAATGGTGGATGTATGTGGATTACACAAATCTCAACAAAGCCTGCCCAAAGGACATGTACCCTCTCCCGAGTATTGATCGGTTGGTCGACAATACATCGGGATACGAGATGTTGGGTTTTTTAGACGCTTATTCGTGGTACAACTAGATCAAAATGTACATCCCAGATAAGGAAAAGACGACATTCATGACCGAAAGGTCAAATTACTTTTATCAAGTAATGCCGTTTAGACTCAAGAACGCGGGAGTGACTTATCAATGCCTGATGGACAAGATTTTTCATGATCTGCTAGGCAAAACCATGGAAGGGTACGTCGATGACATGGTGGTGAAGCCAGTTAATGTTGAACAACACGCGTCTGATCTAGAGGTCATATTTTCGAGGTTTGGGAAGCACGAGATGCTCTTGAACCCTGAGAAGTGTTTCTTTGGGGTCAGAGCCGTAAATTTCTTGGATTCATGATTACCTAGAGAGGCATAGAGGCAAATCCCGACAAGTGTGAAGCTATATTCAACATGAGAAGCCCAACCTGGTTGTAAAAGGTACAACAATTAAATGGTAAGCTAGCCACATTCTCCTGTTTCTTCCCGAATCTGGCCGAGAAGGTAAAATCATTTTTCAAATTATTGAAGGGAGCAAAGGTTTTCCTTTGGGCGAGTACAAGTTCTCCCAAATCGAAAGGGATATTTCTACTCTTCCCGTGTTGACTAGCCCACCACCTCAGGCCCCTCTGTTGGTATACCTTGTCGTGGCACAGTCGGCCATCAGCTTGGTTTTGGTATACGCGAAGGGAAGGAAGCAGAGTCCCGTCCATTTCAAGAGTAGAACCCTGCAACCGACGAAGGAAAGGTACCAGATAATCAAGAAACTGGTACTTGTCCTAGTGTTCTCTACTAGGCGGCACGACACTACTTCTGCAGTCACATCATGACGATCAAAACCGACTATCCCATCAAACAGGTCTTGCCAAAATTAGAACTAGCAGGGTGGATGACAGCATGGGTCGTGGAGCTCTCGGAGTTTGGCCTCTGATACGAGTCCCGAGACCCTATGAAGACTCAATTTTTGGCAAATTTCCTCACCAAGCTACCCCTAGTTGTCCAAGAAAAGACGTTCTGGCTTCTTAGTGTGGATGGATCTTCCAACAAAAGGGGAGTGACACAAGTATTATACTAAAGGGGTCAGGCGACATAACAATTGAACAATCTATTTGGTTTGGGTTTGAAACTTCTAACAACCAGGCCGAACATGAGGCTTTGATAGCAGGGTTAAGGTTGGCCAAGGACCTTGGAGTGCGAAACCTGAAGTGCCAAACGGATTCGTAGCTTGTGGCGGGACAAATGAACGACAAGTACCAGGCCAGGGAGCCCTTACTTCAAAAATACTATCATATAACTCAAAACCTGATCCATCAATTTTAAGAACTTAGTGTAACACATGTGCTAAGAACCTACAATGATCGAGCTGATGTCTTGTCCAAACTCGTAAGCACAAAGAAAGCGAGACATCATAGAACACTGATCTAGGAAGTTTTGAACACTCTGAGCTGGGATCACGAGAATGTGTTTGCGATTTACGTCGATGGCGGAAGTTAGATGACCCCTATCCTAAACTTTCTTGTTAATGATGTGCTTCTCGAGGATCATGCAGAGGCAAAAAGAATAAGAAGGAAGGTCGCCACATACACGATCAAAGACGGGAACTGTTAAGAAGAGGATTCTCTTCACCACTGCTGAAATGCCTTGACCACTCCCAAGCCGACTACATCCTCTCTAAAATGCACATAAGAATTTGCGGAATGCATTCCGGTGCAAGGTTCATGGATGTCCGAGTCCTTAGAGAAGGATACTATTGGGCGACCGTCAAGCAGGACACTTGTTCATACACTGAGAAGTGCCACGAATGTCAGAAGTTCAGGGTTGTTTTCAATGCGCCTCTAGAGAAAATACATGAGACCACCATCCCATGGCGCTTCAGCAAATGGAGGGTAGACATCCTTGATCCCTTTCCACTAGCAAAGGGGTAGGTTAAATTTCTAATAGTAGCCATTAATTACTTCACCAAGTGGATCGAGGCCGAGCCCATCGACACTATCTCAGTTCGACAGGAACAAAATTTTCTGTGAAAATACGTCATCTGTTGACACGACCTGTCACACAACATAATAACTGACAACGATAGACAATTCATCATCAAGAACCTTGAGCAATTCTTGAAGCAACTCGATGTGAAGCATCTAGCATCAAGTGTTGAGCATCCACAAACAAATGGACAGGTGGAGGCCACCAACAAGGTCATAATAGGGAAATTAAGAAAGAAGCTTGGCAGGTGAAGGGATTGTGGGCCGAAGGGATCTCGAGAATACTGTGGGGATATCACTACACCCCCCAATTGTCAACCAAGGACAACCCTTATCGACTCACTTAAGGGTCGGACACCATGATACCGGTTGAGTTGGAGAAAACTTTGTGGAGAATAATGAACTATCAGGAATAGGGCAACGATGGTAATCTCCGTGTCAAATTCGACCTGATATAGGAAGTCCGAGAGGACACTCGAGTCTGCGAGGAAGTCGCAAAGCTAAGAGCAGCATGACACTATAATGCCCAAGTTCGACAACTGGCCTTACAAAAAGGTGACCTGGTATTGAGGAGGGTTGCGGAGGCTCGCCGAAATAAGCAAAAGGGCAAATTGGCACCAAACTGGGACAACCCATTTAGAGTAGTAAACACCTTTCAAAACAGGGCATACAAGCTTGAGGAACTGGGTGACAGACCGATACTGAAAACGTGGAACGCCACCCATCTTAAAATATACTATAGTTAATTTGAGGAACATGTACGATGTACTTTTCTTGACTTGGATTTTTTCCTTAAGGAGGATTTTGACAAGCAAGGTTTTAGCGAGGCCCATACCCGAGTCAATAAAAGTTCAATTATTTTACATTATTTTTTCCTTTATATTAACGCTCAAGTTACACAAACAAGTCAGGCAAACGCGAAAACGACTTACATACAAAATGACTAAGCTAACGCTTAAGTTAAAAACAAAGTCAAGCATAACACTTACACGACTTTTATCTAAAATAACTAAGCTAACACTTAAGTTAAAAACAAAGTCAGGCATAACACTTACACAACTTTCATTTAAAGCAACCAAGCTAACGCTTAAGTTAAAAACAAAGTCGGCATAACGCTTACACGGTTTTTTATCTAAAGCAACTAAGCTAACGCTTAAGTTAAAAAACAAAGTCGGGCATAACGCTTACATGACTTTCATCTAAAGCAACTAAGCTAACGCTTAAGTTAAAAACAAAGTCGGGCATAACGCTTACACGACTTTCATCTAAAGCAACTAAGCTAATGCTTAAAACTACTTTACGACAAAATGGCTAAGCTAACGCTCAAGTCAGGCAAACTCCTATGAAGCTAAGCTAAACACTTAAGTTAGAAACGGGCAAAGCAATGAAGCAAAATGGTCAAGCATTTAAAATAAAAACATTCAAGGTTAAGATGAAGTCAGCATTGTTATGATTACAAAACCATTGTTCAGAATAACTTTATATACGGAGCAGGGAGACCTAATCATCGACAAGTTGACCAGCAGCAACCTCTTTGTCGATGTCAAAACGTGTCGGCTCCAATTCGAAGGAGAATAGAAGTGCCTGCCTCATGACCTTCATGAAGCCTTCCTCACACGCCTTAACACAACCCTTTTGGAGCTACATCTTCTCTTCCTGCCACTCTGATTGTTTACGAGTAAACTCCTCCTCCCGTGTCTTCCATTGGGACCTTTTTTGCTCAAGGTCGGTCACTTTTTTCCGGCCTTCAACCTCTTTCAGAGCACTTTCAGTGCGGACTAGCTCCCCTTGGCGGCCTATTAACTCAATTTCGTGACGCTTGCACAACCCTTGGAAGTTGAGAAGTTGAAGCTCTTTGGCGATAAAGGCTGAGTCCTTGTCTGCATTAGCCTTTCGGAGTTGTTGGACTTTCCTTTCCAACCCAGCCTTATCCGACTTCTCCCTTATGAGTTGTTAGACTTACTTCTTTAAGTCAACATTTTTGCTCTGCAAGTCCAACTGGCATTTAGTGGCAAAACGACAATGTTGCATGATGGTTAGGCACCTCTCCAGCATGACACTGCATGCGTCAAGACATTCAGGAGTTTCCACCTTCGCCATCACCTCCACATCATGGGGATAGACGTCGATCAAGTCCTTGGCCTTCCGGTTGATGTGCAGTGAGATTGAATAACAGGAAGGGTGACACTTAGATGGTCCAACCTTGGACTCAGTCCCACGGCCTAAGAGGAATAACCTGACGTTGAAGGCTTGGTCGTGGCGGTCAGATCAGCGACCAACGCTATAATGGCCGTCCCCCGTGGTTGGATAGTGTTGGGGCTAGGTAAGCTTGTCCCACCCTTAGAGGAGCCATCCAGGTTGATCACCTCCGGTGTCACATCGGTGGGGGCAAAACCTGAAGCGGTGACCATGGGGGAAGTTGTGACTGTAGGAGTGGCCTTGTGCGGCACCGAGCCAGTTGGGTTGGCGTCAGCAGAAGGAGTTTGTCCAGAAGCGGCTCCAGCAGGGGCACCTTGAGCCGAGGTAGTGTCGGCAAAAGAGCTTGCCCCACCTTTCTTTCTCTTTGTAGTTTGAAAGTTGGCAGCCAAGTCACGGTGGCCACCAACTTGTGCTCGGAGCCGTTTGAAGTTGATATCCTTCCCCATTATCTCTGCAAACAAAGCAAACAAAGGGTCAAAGACGCTAAGACCAAGATTACCCCAATTACAAAACTAAGTATACCTAGGAACAAGGCATTAGGATCCTCGACAAAGGGGAGGAAAATGAGTTTCCTAGTGTTTAGAGGGCGAGGAAGCTACCTAATAGTATCGACAACCTCTCTCTCTACGAGAGTAAGCTGGTACTCGGCCCTTGGCACAAACCTTGTAGGTCTCTGCCAGTACAACAAGGACCGAGGTGAGAAGTCGGATTGAAAGAGTAGATGCTTCTCCATGTCCTCAAGATGACAATGAAGCTTGAAAAGTTTTATCTTGAAGTATTTATAAGAACTGTTATACAGGGTGAAGAGAGGGCCATCATACAAGGCACTCAGAGACACCCAATCGACCAGCTTGCCAAACTTCATCTGGTACAAATGCGTAAAGACACTTATTGAGGGCTTGAGTCCTAGATGACCGCAGAGAAGTTTGAAACACTTTAAGAAAGCCTAATTGTTTAGATTTAAGTGACTCGACGCTATATTCATTGCGATCAACATGCCCGCCTCAAAGTCGATCAAGGCAAAATTATATCATACTCCTTGAATAAGAACTTATACACGTAGATGAAGTCGTAGTTGTCCGGTCTCGACTTCATATACACCTTTTCATTTATTTTAGAAGCCCTAGTCATAGCGTAAGCCGCAACAGACTCATCACAGATAGTATATACAGAGGCAAAAACAGCCACTTTTTCCCTAGTGTTGAACTTAGAAGCGTGCTTTGCCACCTCGCTCAACACCCAAGAGTACTCAGGATCAGTGATAGGAGGATGTTAAATCCTTCTAGCCCTTTTCGAAACACTAGAGGGTTCTGGGTTCACGACTCTCGACTTGGGGTTTTTTCTTTTCCTAAGGGCGGGAGCAATTGCAGGAATGGTCACAGAAACAAAAAAATGAGGTAGCTCGTTTGGTGGGGGATAAGGGGTACCATCCGAAGATTTCCCATCATCAAACAAAGAGGCAATTCGTTCGAAAGAGCTTGCTCCAATAATAGGAGTAACCTCCCTATGCAACAGATTGCGCTCAACAGCGGATGAATCAGAAAAGGAAGAGGAAGAGGTCATGTGCATACCTAGATATGAAAGAAGTTGGTGCTCTCCAGAAAGCAAGGAAGGATAACTCAGTTGCGCTTTGAATGCAACAGAAGCTTTGTAATTGAAGAATTCGAAAATGAAGAGTCTCTGCCTTAGTAACGCTCAACTTGCCGAATTCAACGGACGAGATTGGACCACACAAACTGAAACCACGTGGCATCATCTGAAGAAAGGCGGGAAAAAGGCTTGTCAGTGACATCACAACGTTTTCCTTCTACACTTCATTAAATGCTAGTCATGATGACTCCACCGCCAAGTCCAAAAACGCGACATATGAAGGTTGAATGCCGAATATAGGAAACCTTATCCAAATGGAAAGGTGAACCAAGGTGTAATCACCTCGGTCAAACCGAACTCAGCATACGCCAAGCCAAACACATCTCGATCATCACAACTGTTCACTTACTAGAATCACAAACTCTGAAGGCTTGTTGATAAGTGCTAATTTTGAGTGTTTTTATACATGAGAAGGATTGAGTACTTATGGGTTTGAGTGTTAATTAAAATAGTAATTACTCCCAATTTTAGAGTTTTTGATCTAAATTTATGTTTTGAGTTCTGAGTTTAAAGAAATTATTTAATCTCAATTATTGTGAAATTGTAGGTATAAAAGAATGAAGAAAATGATATATTGGAAGATTCATGAAGAAAAGAAATAAAAAGTTTAAAATAAAAAAAGCCCAAGAGAAAAGTCACTTAACCAGGCCCAAAACCGAGTTTAAAAGGAGATTTTTAGGGTTTTGTGAGGCATTTGAATCTAGAGAAAGGATAGCAGCCGTCAAGAGCAAGAGCAATTGCACGATTCTTCTTCTCTGCAATCTTTCTTTCTTTGGGTTGTAATGGCTACGATGAGTAGCTAAATCGTCATCTTTAGGATTGAATGTAATCTTTTGAACTCATTTGTATTTTGGTAATTTTAAATATAATATTCAGTTTCTACTCCATTGATATTTTCATCTTGTACTTAATGCTAAATTTTATCTGATCAATAGAGTTTTGATTTTGATTCTTGAATTTAACTGGGAAGTCCTTTTGAGTTTCTGACTTAGATGAAAATACTCAATATATTGGAATACTAGGGATAGGTTTCAGTGTATTGATTGCTATAACATTTGTTCTTAATGTTGAGTAATTTACTAAATAGCTGAGGGATCAGTGTTTAGGAAATTACCTTATGAATTTCATATCAGAGGAATCGGTGTAAATGATTATTATATGTGCATCAATAGTGAGTAGTTACTAATATTGTACTTTATTATCAAATCCAAAAATATGAATGAGGGAGATAGATGAAGTTCAATCTCAGAGTCATTCTAGATCATACAAACTCCTTTTTATATTTGCTATTTATTTTTTAATTGTCTTTATTGCTTATTATTTCAAATTATAATCAAATCATCTTGAAACTTTTATTTGCTTAGTGAGTCGTGAATTTGAAATTTAATAGCAAAATTGTTCTCTGTGGGATCGACATCCTTACTTTATAAATCTATATTATTTTTGACTCGGTACACTTGTTGAAAAATGTCAACACTTGTGTATCTATCCAGTAGTGAGGCCATATTCAACCGAATCCATTACGACCCAGCCCACTATTAATTATCAATTAATAGTTTATTACGATTGATCTCAATTTACTCTAATTGATTCTAATTGACCTCAATCACACTATATTGTGGTAATTCGTGATTCCTAACGTCCAAAATCATTATGGGGAAATATACAGTCTTAAATGACAAGGTCCTATAAATATGATCTAGGTCTACAGGGAGTATCATTTATCTCACTATTCTCTTACTTATATACTTCTAAACACCTTTTTACACTCTTACTGAGTTGAGCGTCGGAGAGTCTTCTGCAAGTAGACCCCCATTCGGTTGAACTTCTTCAACTCGGTTGCCGACAACACCACGGGGGTTGATCTCCTCTCAAGTCAAGTAACACTACAAGAAAAAAGCTATTTAGAGACCAATTTTTAGCGACCAAATAAAATGGTTGCTAATTATGACTAAAATAGTTACCAAATTATATTTTGGTTGTTAAATAACTCCAAAATATAAGTAATGATTGAATTTAGTGACCAATTAAGTTAAGATAATTGGTATTTAACATGAGCTACCAAAGTTTTAGTGACCTACACCATTAGATTCTAAATTAGTCTCTAACTTAATTAGATACCAATTATCTTGACTTAATTAGTCACTAAATTTGTATTTTAATGTTATTTAACAACCAAAACTTAATTTAGTGACTATTTTGGTCACAATTAGCAACCATTTCATTTGGTAGCTAAAAATTGGTCTCTAAATAGCTTTTTTCTTGTAGTGTAAGAACATATGTGATTCAATCAGTTACGAAATAAGGTTAAGGTGTTGCAAGTTGGGTTAATTAATGTTAAACACTTCATAATATGATGGTCAGGAACTTCTTGTGTTCACCGAATGGTCTAGTGGAAAATGTTTTTAATTGGCCTTATTAAAGGTTAAAATTTAGTGTAAAATATGGTCACATGTGTTTATGAAGTGGTTAAATGGTAGCTATGTTGGAATAATGTTTAGGGATAGAAGAAGGAGCATGACCATGACATGAATGGGATGAATTCCACGTCTAAGTTGTTTTTATGATTGATATCCTATTCAGGAAAAATAAATAAGACCCCTTAAGAATTAAATTGTTTAAATGTTTTTTTCTTATTTTTTTTTCATAAATGAGTGTAATTGGTAGAAAATACTCAGCTGGAAATTTCAAAGTTCTTTGGTGGTAAATCTAGAAGATAGTTAGTCCTAAATTTTTAGTTACTTTGAAGAAAATTTTTAGTGACTTTGAAGAAGAGAAAACAAGCTTTTAATAAAACAATTCTCATCAATTTTCAAAGTGAGTACAAGAGTTTAGGGTAGACTTTTATTTATAGGCTTGAGAGCTCCTAATACTCACTAGTCTAGGGGATGTGGGACTAAAATGTGCAAAGTGCAGCTGGACTTGTAATTCCTAACATACACATGTCCCAAGTTTCATATTGCTCAAATCTTGCATGTTCCAAGTGTTTATAAGCTCTAAACCTCCCTTGATATGTGCATAATCATGTAGGTTTGTGATAGGCCGTGGTTGACTCCATTTTGACCCTCAGTTAAGCTTTTGATTTCCCTAATGAGGAAGGTTGTATTGTAAGGCTCAAACCCTCACTCAGGCAAAAAACATAGCGCACCTACGCTTCTATTTTTTTTTTAACAAAGGAAAAACTACTCCTATGGACTATGTGTGTGGTCTTCCTAGTGGTCCTCCATCAGGCTCTTCCTCTTGAAAAAGATTCGTCATTTGATCTTGCATGAATCTCAATGATTGCAGATTTTATTTGTTTGATTTATTTATCTTTCAAGACCATACACCATTATGCAATAACATCAAACAAAAGTAAGATAAATTTCTTTATTAAAAGTAACTTAAGAAAAATGTTTTTACAAGAAAATATTTCAAAACAATGCCTTTATTTTTGTGATAGTTTTCAAAAAGAGAAGTAAGGGCATTTGTTTTGAAAATAATGTTTTCTTCACTTTATTTTTGTCATTGTTCTGTGGTAGACAACAACGAAAAAAAATGATGTTTTGATATTTTTGGAAAGAAGAATTAAAATATAAGTGAAAAGAAGAATTCAATGTAGAACAATTTCCCTTTAAGGATTATGTCTCGGTTATGTTTATATAGAAGGTAAAAATTTCTTCCTTTTTGGATTTTCCTATTAATTCTTTATTTTTAGCCCTTCACAAACCTTTTCTATAGAGGAAGGGTTCATATAGAGGAGTTTATGTCATTATCTGATTTAGACAAAGTTTTTACTTTATGCAACTCCTTACATAATTTATCCATGTCTAATTCAGCTTCAAGTAAAGTTTTATCCTTTATATTTTTTTTTCTATTTTTTTCTCTCTTTTTCTTTCTCTCCCATCTTTCTCTTCTTTTTCTTTCTTCATCTTCTTAAGAGCTTGTAATTTTTCTTTAAACGCTTTTTCTCCTTCTAGAAATTTCCTTTCTTGTTTGACAAACTCTTTCATTTATTCTCTATTCTTATTATTTTTCTCATAGAAAGGCGAAATAATTTTTTTCTTCTCATACATGCCTTTAATTATTTTCAATTCAATGTTTTAAATTTTCTCCCAATTAAAACATCATATTGTCTTTATTTTCACTAAGACATGACATATTTTTGAAAACTTAAAGTAGTCACGAATAATCTTTTAATTTCATCTACTTGGTAGAATTAAAAAATTTTCTCAATCGTCATCTCGCATTCTAAATATTCCTCGACTTCTTTCTACCATAGAAAAGGGGAAGGCTGACCTTAGGTTCTTTAGAGAAGGTGAGATTTGTATTCCTATGTTACCCAGAGGAAGGTTGATAGTTGTCCACATGATGCCCTTAAATTATCTTATTATTGTTGTTGTTATTATATATATATATATATATATATATATATATATATATTATGGCTAAAATTTTCAAAAATAATTCTTAAAAGAATGAGTACTGAGGAGATTTAACTTGGAATTGTTTACTACTATTTCAATTTAAAGAATATATTAAATGTCTTATAGTTGATCCATACTCTTGCCTTGAAATCAATCACAATCACCAAGCTTTTTCTAGATTGTTAGTTTATTTTCAAATTCGAAATGAATAAATAAACAAATAAATTTTTTTGGGGGTGATAAATATATGTATAATAAATATATGACCATTTAATGCAAAACACTTTCGATGTCACATACATATATGTACTATATTTATAGAATGGATATGTAAATGAACATTTACTGTAGAGTAGCTTTGTCTAATATAAACTTAATAATTTGTAAGATTGTAATACTTTCTTCAATACACACATATTTTACATAATTATTTCACATTTATTCTTCCTATTATACAAAATTATTTCTTATACTAATTATATAATATGCTTCTCTAACATTATTTTACATTATATTGTTGGTGCGTATAAATTGATCATGCGATTATTGTATACTGTTGGCGACAAGAAGAAAGTTACAACTACGGATCCATCCAACACTAATGAATGTCCTGATTTTGGACAAAGGTCAAGGTGGAATGTTCAATTCCTCTAAAAGACACAAAATTCTCAACTACATTAGTGCTCCAGCCATTACCTGAGAAATGGACCACAATATCAACAGTGAAGGAATTAAAAAAATTAGGAGCATCTATCTATCTTTGATTCAAAATTTGACTTGGTTCATATTCAACAAACAAGAGAAAAGAAAGGAAAAAGTAAGACATAAGTTATGAAATTAAGTTCACATATAAAATAATTATGAATAAAATTTTCAGATTTAAGAAAGATTTGAAAAAAAAAAAAATACTGCAGTGACTAGTTACGATAAATGAGCATCTCCAACTTCACACCGACAATTCAATATGATTACATCTTGATTAACATCGCTCATTTAAATCTCTAAGGATTAAACCTTCATCTAGTAAGTTCTCCAAATCACTATGTACATCATGATCATGAGACATATAAAATAACAATCAATACATTAAAACTGATGTAATAAAAATAGAGAATATAGTGAAACCAATGCATAATAATTTTTGAATAGTAAAATAATGAATTTGTAGTGAACTCTGTATAGTAAACCAGTAAAAATTCTAGTGAAATGGAGTACTGCAACAAAGATTAAAGAATGCGAGGCTAGGAACACCTCTATAGAAAATAAAATTATAAATCAATTAAATATTATGTCTCCTTTCCCTTATCTACCTTTTGGAAATCAAGAATTTCAACTCCTCGGTGCTTTTCTTTTTCTTTCACTTTCTCAAGTGATTTATGCATTGAGTATCTATTTGTTTATAGGAAATTTGGAAATCATTACTTCTTGTTCAGTTTGAAGTCTTTATTTAGATTCTAAATATTATTTGATTTTTAGTTTATGTAATCATAAGGTCAAAAGTAAAATAGGGGTGGACTCATGTCCTTTTCAGTAATTTTCTTAGTTTATTCTTATCTACTATATTTAATGCTCATATAATTTTATGTTTGTCGCTTCAGCATGGTCGTTCGTCTGAGGGTGCTCGACCGAACTGGTTAAGTGTTTCACCCCTGGGTTGTTATAGAATTCCTCGAGCTTCTTGTCGATGAACTACCTTCCGTTGTCGGTTACCAAAGCATGCGGTAATCCGAACCTGCAAATGATCTTCCACACAATGTTCTTTACTTGCTGAAAAGTGATTTTGGTAAGGAGTTCAACTTCAATCCACTTGGTAAAGTATTCAACAACCATAATAAGGAACCTTCTTTGTCTTGATATTGGGGGAAATGGGTTCACTATATCCATGCCCCATAGAGCGAAGGGCCAAGGATATATGATACTTTTTAGGTTAGAAGACGAGGTGTGAATCAAGTGGTCATGCCCTGTCAATCCTTGCATCTTTTGACAAAATCCGCACAATCAGTCTTTGAAGTGGGCCAATAATAACATGCCCTAAGTACTTGGGCGGTCATAGTTTGATGTCCCGAGTGTAACCTACAAACTCCGTGATGAATCTCCCTCTTGACATATTTTGTTTGCTCTAGGGAGAGACACTTGAGCAAAGGTAAAGAATATCCTCTATTATAGAGGTCAGGGTCGATGAGAACAAAGCAGACGACTTTCTTTGCCATGCGATGATCAGTATGTGAAGAACTAATAGGAGTGGTCATCAGGTATTCCTTGATTAGCTGCATCCAATCTCTGCCCGAGGTGGAAGTTGTCATGCGCACTTCTCCGTTGATACATTGTTGGAATAAGGCATGTCGGATTATGCAATCATGGTTGGGCTTTTTATCATTGGTGAGTTTTGATAAGGTATCAGCTTGGGTGTTTTGATCTCACGGCACATGCTCTATGCTAATCTCATTAAAACACTTCATCTTTTGTTTCACTACATTGTGGTATTTGAGAAACATGGGGTCTTTAACATGCAATTCTCCCTTTATTTGGCCTACCATTAATTGGGAGTATGTTTTGCACTGAAGCTTCTTCATGCCAATATCTTTGGCAAGGACAAGCCCTGTTATGAGGGTTTCGTATTTGGCCTGGTTATTGGAGGTTTTGAACTTAAGAACCATGGATTGCTCAATTTTCACCTCTCCGGATCCTTTTAAGACTATTCCAGTGCCACTTCTCTTATTACTCGAAGATCCATCCACATACAAGACCCAAGCCCCCTCAACACTGGGGTTGGTGTACAACTCGACCACGAAGTATGTCAAACACTAAGACTTGATGCCCTCCTGGGCTCAATCTGGAGGTCGAACTCAGAAAGCTTTATGGACCATGCTATCATTCTTCCTGCCAACTCTAGTTTTTAAAGTATTTTTGCCACAGGGCCATTGGTCTTCACCACCACTTGGTGACTTTGGAAATAAGGTCTCAACCACCTAACAGTGTATTTCAAAGCTAAGACCACCTTTTTCTACCACCTGGTACCTGGTCTCGACCCCATGGAGTACTCGACTCACAAAATAAATTGGTTGTTGGCCTTTTTTGTCTTGCACCAGGACTGCTCCTAGAGCATCTTCGGAGACCAAGATGTACAAGAGCAACTTCTTCTCAACAACAGGCTTTTTGAGTATAGGGGGACTTTCCAAAAACGTCTTCAAACTCAGGAAGGTGGCTTCGCACCTATCATCTCACTCAAAACTTTTAGATTATTTTACGAGTTTCACAATAGGTCTTGTGTTTCCTGCCAGCTTTAGGAGGAATCTGGAGAGAGAGGTTAGCCTACCCATTAACTGTTGAACCTCTTTCACATTACTTGGGTTCCTCATCTCCATGATGGTCTTATATTTATTAGGGTTGGCCTTGATTCCCCTGGTGATCAGTATAAACCCTAAAAGTTTTCCACTGTCACCGCCGAATATACATTTCTCAGTTAGTACCTACAAGGACACTTCAACGCTCAAGTCAGAATGAATGCAAGCAAATGGGTGTAGGGACAATAGTCATACTTGTGGGGGTACCCCTTCTATTTATAAGGATGGTATTGGGCTGACCCTTGTCTTTCGAGGCCCATGATTATTACCTTGATTAGTGGGGTGACTCTCACTAATTACTTGGATTAGTACTTGCTTTAAGTTGTCACGTCATCTTAAGTTGTGTCAAGGTTCAGGTTTGGGATAAGCTTTTCAAATCGTCCTTGGTGGCAGGTTCGTGAGTCATTACCGAGGATTTAGTCTTCGGTTTGATTCTCATATCGACTTCAAGTAGTAGGTTAAGTACCATACACAAATAATCCCTAATAATATTTTTAATGAGAGTTATTTTTCTACTATTGATATAATTGTATATTGTCTCTTAACGGGTATATTTTTTTATCACTGGCAATTGTAGAATATTTGTTATTCATATTCTTCTTCTTATTTTATTTTTTTATAATATTTATAAAGATATATACTAAATAATTTCTTAAATGCGGTGACATAACTTGACTAATAATTTTAAAGGATCAAAATAATATATTTAAATTAAGTGTAATTTTAATATGTTTAATATGTATGCAAAACTATTAAAGTTCATTCTCTATCCATCACAAAGTTGTGTGGATGAACTTCTTTACGTGAACAAATAATATAGAACAAGTACACCTTTCTTAATCACGAACAATACTTACCCTTAACTTCATTATCATAAAAATACTTCAGAATCGGTAGATTTGATAACAGAGTTGAAAGTGTCAAGACTATCTTGTGCTCAATTTCCTAAATCTCTCTTATAATTATAAATATTTTTTGTGATAATGACTATTTATTCTTGGCCTTCTTACATAATATGTTTTAAAAGATAATAGTTATGGTATCAAATTTCTAAATTTCTAAATTTATAAAGAATTTCTTACACGTAATTTCGAGAATTTTAACATTTTTTTTATTTTTGACTTCTTTGTCATGCAGAAAGAAGATTAATGTTGGAAGAAAAATAAAGGAAAAAAAATTAATAAAACAGGGTAAATTTAAATTAAAAATGGACAAATAGAGATATTTAATTAAAAAGAAAAAAATGGGCTTTTATGAAGTTTATTTGCTTATCCCTTAGTTATTTTTTTAATTTTTTTTCCGATGAACAATATAATTACTAAATGGTTACATTTATTTTTGGCATGGATGACCTTAGTTTTGAGTTATAATAGCCCTAATATTGATCAACAACTATTTTTTTAGACTTTTGTTTGCATTTCTAAATTTTTAAAATATTTATGCTCTCCCTCTCTTTTATAATAACCACAGGTTTTCCTGATTGAATTTTGATGGTGGTGGTTATGGTTTCTGGTGGTCGACAAAAACTTTTGGTAGAACTAAATAAATTTAAGTTAGTAGTATGGTAAGTGTTACAATGTATTTCACAAAGCATTTCGAGCAATAATGGAGTTCTTTACATTGACTTTTGTATTTCTCAAATTGTGTAACTTGTAATTTTTTTGTTTAGATAATTTTGAACACTAATTTGAGATTCAGTATAACAAATTTCAATTTTTAGAAGACAAATGCAATCTTTAAAAAAGTATATTATGTAATTATAATGGACAATTTTTTAACTACACTATTTAAGAAGAACACCTCAAACAATTTTAGATTGCACATTTTTTTTATTAATTTCAGACAGCTTTATCTGTAAAATATTTCCATAAAGGCCGTACAATCTAAAAAGTAAATTAACATATTCTAGGTAGGATAAGTTGTAGACATTTTGTGAATCTGGAATCGAATTTATCAATTCCGAATTCTAGAATGCAAAATATAATTTGATACTTTACCAATTCCAAAAGCATATAATTTATGTCAGGAAAAAGTTATTTTTTACACTTTCAAATTATATGTTCTAGAATATAATTTTCTTAATGTATTTGTTTTATTGATCAATTTTGTAGTAAAATAATATCTTGAATGATATGGAAGTTGATGATATTATAACATGTGTCAAAAAGAACTAGTTAACAGAGTCACAAGGAAGCTTCCACAATATAGATGAGGTACTTAATATATTTTATTTTTTTACTAAAAATATGATATGTGATATATTGATATTATAATGTATCTGCATAGATGTTGATATATAAGAAAAGTTATTATAAAAGTTAACATAAACTTGAATTTGTCATTGTTCATGTACAATCAATAAATAAATATAAATATTACAAAAAATAATTATAACTACTATAAGAAGAAAATATGATTTTTTCTTTAAACGACGTGAAAAAGTCATTAAATAAGGATGAATGAGAAACTCTTATTTATTAACATTACTAAGACTTTAATAAAAGTCAAAATCATTTTATTGATTGTAAAGGATAACAACAAAATTAATGCATGTTGAATATAAGAAATAAGATTAAGAACCGAAATGCAATACTTATGGTTAAAGAAACAATTATATCAATACTCAAGTTTGTCCAAATAACTAAAAAATATTATAAAATAGTAAAATAAACTTGAAAAATATAAAAAATTTAAGATTCTAAAACTAATAAAAAAGAGAGGAAAAAAATAAAAAATGATCTTTTTTATCTAAGAATAAATGTTTAGTGTTTAGTTTGACAAAAATATGAAAATTTAAAAATAAAATTAGTTTTTTGTTTATCTTAAATATATTTAGAAGTTTTATTTTAAAAAAAGTATAAAGAAAATAAAATAATTATAATTTTTAGTTGAATACAATTGTGGTTCAATATATTAGAAATAAAACAATCTCTTCATCCTATTATTTTAGTTGACTCACTTGTTCTTTCTAGACAGCATTCAAAGACCCACCCATTATAGAGGAGGACCCAACCTTAACTTAGGAAATGAGAAAAACGTGATAGGTATTTTCTTTTCCTCTTTGATTTCCCTTGTACAAGGTTTTAGGACCCATGTGATCAACATATTTGGGTACATTTTACGCACCAAAGGCTAAGACTCTTGGGATGTGTTAGGCTACTGCTACTACTTTTATAAGAAAGAAAATACGTTGCAGAAATATATCAAGGTAGAAGACAATTGTAATAATTCATTGGCCTAATTTTGAAAAAGTGGTCCTATATGTATGTTAGTTAGGGAAAACCATATACATGGTCCATCAATAAAAAAAACAATAAAAATCTTACTCTAAGATAAAATCTGTTGTTGAGGCTTTTGCATGAGCTTTTCTCTTGGTTGACGACAAATTCTTCCTTCACCTCGGTACCCTCTTCTTAATCTTCATAAAAATTTAAATTTCTAAAATACATTTATAAAAATGTCAAAAAAACCTTGATAGGCACCCGGATGCAAAGGGACTGGGGTGGCATCCGGTTGGTAAGATGTGGCATTGGAGGTGGTAAGATGTGGCATTGGAGGAGGTGGAGGTGGAGATGCTGGTGGTGGTTTTGGAGGTGGGCAAAGGTGGTGATGCAGGAGGGGTTTTTTTTCTTATTTTTGTGTACTTTTTAATCTTAATTCTCAAAATGGATAGAAAAAAATTTATTTATTAAAATGGATAAATTCTGTCAACTAAATAGACATAATTTCAAATTGATCAAAATAAAAGTGATATGTTGGCGATTTCAATTAATAACATTAATTAAAATCATTTATCTCTCTCCAATATTTTTTAATTATTTGATATTATGATTGTTAGGTTTAACAATTAATAAAAAAATAATAATCATTATATAATAATAATTAACAAATAATTTTTTAATTATTTAGCACTATGTTTGTTACTTTAAAAATTAACAAAAAAATTAATAATAATAATTAACAAAATTATAATAAAAAAATTAAGACATACAAATTTATTTTAAATTAAAACAAATTAACATAATGATAATAATAATAAGAATAATTCATATGAATTTAATAATAATAATTATTATTTTTAAATAAAAATAAAAATAACATAATAATAATAATTAATAATAAGTGAATTCAATAATAATTATTATTTTTTAAATTAAATTTGTACGAAATTATTATTATTATTATTATTATTATCATTATGCTATTTTATTTTAATTTAAAATAAATTTGTATCTCTTAATATTCATGTTATAGTTTTGTTAATTATTATTATATAATAATAATAATAATTATTATTATTATTATTTATTTTGTTAATTATTAAACTTAAGGATCATAGTATGAAATAATTAAAAAATGATTGAAGAGAGAGAAACAATTTTAATTAATGTTATTAATTAAAATTTTTCCATGTCACTTTTATTTTGACAGTTTGAAATTATGCCTATCTAGCTGGTAGAATTTGCCCATTTTGGTAAATAAGTAGGAGGAGGAGTTGGTGGTGGAGGAGGGGTAGGTGAGGGCATTGGAGACGGTGCAGGTGACGGTGGCAGTGTGAAGACGGCAGCGTCAACAGGGGCTCGTGGGTGAATGGTGTAGGTGACACATGAAGGAGGTGGCAGCCATAGTTGCGGGTGTAGTGAGTGCAGCAAGGGCAAGGAACGACAACATGGCCACCATGGGAGGTGTTGGCGCTGACGAAGGTGGAGGATGGTAGTGGCGGTGCAACGGCGTTCGTGGCGTCGGTGTCGCAAAACTGCTGCTCCAAGCGGCAGCGAGGTGCTCGTGATGTGAGGTGATGTAGCGGCAGTTTGGAGGAGTTGAGGGTGACACTGGAGTGGCTCTGGCAAGGGGTGACAACAACATTTGGAGTGGTTGGCTTGGTGGCGGATAAGGTTGTGGCGGATGCGTGACTGTGTGCAACATTCATGGTGGAGGCGCGATGGTAGGGTTCCGATGAGATGCGGCAACAACGACAAAGGTGAAGATGGAGGTGCTTGGTAATAGCTGCATGATTCTATCTTTTTAACCGGATGGGGTGGCGTCTGGTTCACATCTTACCAACTCGATGCCAACCCCACTCCCTTGCATCCACGTGCCTATCAAGGTCTTTTTGGCCATTTTCATAAGGATATTTTGGAAATTTAAATTTGTTATGGAGGTGAAGAAAGAGGGTATGGAGGTAGAGGAAGAATTTGTCCTAGGTAACCTATAAACAATATTTGTTGTTGCAAAAGGAACTTTGTTTGCAAAGTTTGAACGAGGGCTTCTTCCTGCACCTCTAAGTGTTTCTTCAGCCACCTCCAAAATTTTAAATGTTCTCAAAATTATCCTTGAATTAGTAGTGGGTAGACGAAATTACCCCTATGAACCTTAAAACGTTTCCAATCAGCTACATTGTTCCAATCCACTACCGTCACCTCTAACACACCTTCAATCATTCCGATTTGTTGTTGATGTCGTCGATTTGCTTCCGTCGTCCATCAACATATTAATATTTGTCAAGTATTTGAGGTATGCATATCTATTGAACATTTTGTGGATGATTTGGGTGATTTCTGTGGGTTTTGCGATTAGGGGGTCACTTTGCACGTTTGATTTTCGTTTTTACACAGTTTCAGAATGGGGTGTTCCAGAACTATTTTCCAGAATTATTTTCCAGATTTGGAGAACAATTCCAGAACACCTCATTCTGGAACTATATAAAAACGAAAATCACAATTTCGAAACACCCTATTATGAAACTGTGATTTTCGTTTTTATACAGTTTTAGAATGAGATGTTCTGAAACTATTCTCCACCGGAACACCCCATTCTAAAACTGTATAAAAACAAAAATCATAGTTTTAGAATGAGGTATTTCAGAACTGTCTTCTAAATTCGGAATACACGCTATAACCACTGCTATGCACATGCGCATTGCTGGTCTGCCACCGTTCCACCACCACCAATGACACACACCATCGCTAAAAACCCCTCACGCATTGCACCTCACGCCGTCCATGTTCCCTAATTTTTGTTGTATCAATGTTCAGTGTACCTGAAGCACCTCCATCTTCCTCTACTGTTACATTGATTTAATGTAACCAGGTACAATATTATCATTATATAGGAGTCAGTTTAAAAATATTTTAAAAGTTTAGAGGTGTCTTAAGAACACACACTTGGAAGTGCCGACACAAGCAATTAGTTTGAATGTGGTTGGTAGTTGGGTATGAGGCTGGTTGTGGGTGAATTATTATTGGACTTGTGCATGATTAATAAGTTGGGCTTGTGCATGATTAGTAAGTTGGGCTTGAGTGATGGATTATATAGTGGTTGGAACGGGAGTTGCTTCCTGCACCGTATAAAATTGTGACTTGTATTATAGAAATGTTAATAAAATGTCCAAAATATCTTTAAATCTTACTAATAATAGTAAAATCTCTTTTTTCTGTATTTTTTTTCGTTGTCTTTGCCTTCTTTTCCTTCGTTATTATAAAACTTTTTATTGCTGCATTTTCTCTATCGTGTCTCTGGCTTCTTATTCATGACATTGTCTTTCTTTTCAGTCATTTACCTTTTCAAAATATAAATTATGCAACTCATCTATTATAAAAAATATTTTTCGTAAGGTTTCGATGGTGTTTTACAATGTGTTCCAACTCTCTTCCGCTTGTTCTCATCATGATTCGCTAATGCTTTATTGTTTACTTATTGTCTTAAGTCTTAAATGTTAAAAACATTATTTTTTATATCTTTGAACCTAATATGGTATATTTTGTCTGCTTTCCTGAAAAGAGTATGAATCTTCTTTATTTTCTTTTTTTACTTATTTGAGATGACCAACAAAGATGAATCTGTGTGTAGATCCAATATAATTATCCTTGTATATATAAGAGGAGAGTCAAAGAAAACCAATTCTTTTATTTTTAAATACAAAATATCTTATTTTTCATTTTTTTATTATTTTCATCTTTTTTTCATTTTCTCAAAATTCACTTTTCAAAATAAACAAAGCCTTACAGGATGAAGGTACCAAATATGTTAAGATTTTATACACCCAAGAGTACAGTTACGACATTTCTCCCAAGTTGCATAATGAAAAAGATATACAAACTTTATGGCTTTGTTGATTTTGTAACTCTCTCCCTTGTATTTTGTTTCAAGTTTAGCATGAATTAAGAAACTTTACATTTTAGTATCTATATTTAATATAATTTAATTTAATTCAATTCTTATTTTTATTTTTCTAAATATCTTTAGTTCTTAAGGTCTATATTTCATTTAACCAATAAAGGTATGGTGTAATTTCCTAATATATTATGTCTGTTCTGTATTAATTCCATTTTTTTTCACATATACTTTTCCTTATTTTCTCACTCTATGATAAATGGTTAAAGATATTATAAGAACAAAATATATAATAGTATGACACTTAAAATGAGACAACTTTTTATCATTGAAAGTCAAATAAAATGGAAAATGCAAGTAAGTCCAATAGATAACCAAAGTTACATAACTATCACATTACCAATTATTGGATTTGAGAAAGAGATGAAATGATTAATTAGTGGAACCCAATTTTGAGGAACAACATGATTAGAATAAAGGTTACTTTTCTTGCATGGCACTTAGACAGAGGTTGGTGGTGGATTGAATACACTACCACTCACATGAGTATAAGACGTGGCTATTTATAGGCTTCATCAAGTTATACACAAAGCTTCTAAAAGTTTCTCATGTTTTCTAACCTTCTCAGAGAATCTTTTGAGTGTTTCATCCAAGTAAGACCTAAATATTTCCAGAATTTTCCACTTCGTTCCCTTGAAGCTTTTCACATCCTTGCCTTTTAATTCTTATATTTACTTCAATTTACATATTTTTATTTACATTGTATCCACAAATTTGAAATACCACACCATCTCATAAATGTTAATAATAGCATAAAATATTAAATCAATGCTAAAATATCATTATCCAGTACCTTAGATTCACATAAAAATGGATATTACATATATTAAATTCTCCATGTGTTAATCTCAAAATACTTATGGGCATGTATGGTCCATTCAATAAATATTGAGCTAATTAACTAACATCTTAGAAAAATCCACTCTCCTTCTCTTAGCCTAATTGCTTGAACTACTTAAGTTCCAATTCCAAACGTCTAAACAATTACAATAAACCAACTTTCAGCTCATGCATTTAACATAGTGATGTTTGTTATATGAATATATTAAGAAAATATTAGTGTTAGTTACACATGACTTCTATACTAACAGCATAAACATGACATTAATTAACTTTTACTTCAAATAATCATCAATGTTGATGATCAGAGATTTACAGTAATAAGTGGTCCCACTGATTGGGAAAACCTTCTACATTAATTAGTTGAGTCAACAAGTAATTAACTTATACTCCTAATAATGTAGATACCAAACATTCTCATGTCATGCACATGGGGCATTTGATCTGTTTGATCACCATCTAGCACATTCAGATAATTAATTACTGATATTACATCTCTTTTCCATGCCTCTTGATCTCTCCATCTTTAGTTAAGTTACATAAAATCTCTAGAAATATCTCTCAGAAATCATCCATGAACATGACACATTTTAGAGCATTAACTTGTGATGTAGATTGCCACCTAACACTTCACCACACATGCAATATCCCCTTTGGCCTCAGTCTTTTCACAGTTCCAGGACTACAACTGTTCATTAAGCAAAAAAGATGGTGAAGAAAATATTAGTCAAAGTGGTGAAGATAAAGATACAAAAAATAAACAAAATATGTGTGAAGATGTGGCATACATTCAGAGTCTGTTGTGATCCAGTTTCCTTTTCTAGTAGTGTGATTGAGGCCTGTGTGTTCAGGAGGGATGGATAAAGTGGAAGCTGTAATTTGGTTATGTCCATTTTTTGATGAAGAAGCTATTGAGATAGCTGAATAGACAGAGGAAGTGGTGGAGCAACTTTCCACATCCCATCTGAAACTGATCTTGGGTGACTCAGTGCATCCTTGATCATCATCTGGAACTGCTTTCAGGTTTCCACGCCTTCTGAACATTAGAACCTGAAAACATTTTGAAGATCAATTCAACTAAGAACTAGATATTAAGAATGTGACACCATCTTCTAATTTGTTTTTTAAAGCACTATGGTAGCTGTTTGATCATTATGGAAGTTTAATTTTGTCACAATATAGTGTGTGACACATGACAATATCATAAATAAATAATCTCACAACACATTATCACATGGTTGAAAATAAAATAAAGGGTCATTGTAGAGATTAAAAAAAATTCACCTTTCTTCCATTGAATTTTCCTCCTTTCTCTGACTTGGCAGAAGCAGCCCATCTGAGTAGCTCTTTCATTCTTGACATTGGCTTTTTCTTGTCCCCTTTGGTTTGATCTTTAGTCTCTGTGGTATCACCACATTGGTCGTTTCTTTCAGCTGAGGATGACAATGGTGCCTCAGTTATGGGCAAAACCTTGTTGCCAACATGGCTAGCTGAATCTGCCTTGTTAGCACTTCCTACCTCTTTGGATGGTTCTTCTTTCTTCATCTTCATGAAGTAAGGAATTTGTCTTCTATTCAAGCTTGACAACCTCTTTAAGTTGAGGGTGCTGTAAAAGAAGGCTTTTGGAATGTCTTTTCTATATAGAAAAGTGAATATCTTAAAGTTCTTGCAACCAGGCGTGCTCCATTTGTTTCTTCTTGCTCTTTTCTGTGATCTCTCTTGCTTTAGTAGATTTACTTCTTTCCCTTTAGCATTTTGTTCTGAAAAATGAACAAGATATACATTTGCATCAAGATTTTTCATTCATCACTCCAAAATCAGAAAAAGAAGTTCATGTTCATTTCAAGAATATGACCAATATGAAACAAATAAGGGTTCATCTTACCAATAGTATCTTCCCTTCTGGGAGGGATACAGAAGTAGTTGTTGCTCCTGTTTCTTTCTTGTTCATGTGACCCTTTAAAGAGCCATTGAAGGATCTGCTATCACACACCAAAAGGGGTATTAGCTTTGATGTGAACAATGCATGCTGTAGATTCCACTATATATATTATCATCACATAACAATCATACCTGCATGTCTACAGTGGATACTTTGTTCCCACTTTTTATAAAAAATATAAATTTTTGTCTGTGTTTGTGGGTATGTGTGATGACTGTACCAGTCAAATGAACAGGTTTGCAGATCTATCTGTGCTGTCTGGATGCCAAAGATTCCTGTCTACTCTATGAGGTCTTTGGTGAGATAAGACAAACAAAATTGCAGTGAATCTAAGGATGATGCTTAGACAACCAGGCTGTGAGTGGGGAATAGTTGGCTTGTGATTCTTTCTAACATGGGGCTTAATGCCTTATTATATATAACATCATCAAGTGGCACATACTAAGATAAAAGTACTAAAAATTTGTTCAATTAATCAATTAAGAAACATCATGTTTCAGTGCAGCCTCTGCGGCAATGTTCTTGGCCATACAATTTTGTGTGTCTGTGAGATGTTTGGACCCCATCTTGGAAGTGCCACCAATGAGATTTACTTAATATAAGGTAGTTTCAAATGAAGGTGGTGGAGAGTTAGCCTGATCTAGCTTTTATTTGGACCAAAATGCAGAATTATTTTGGCACCCAATATGAGCAATCTGGTTAATGTTGCTTGAAACAAAAGCTACATTCAATAGGGTAAGAATAGAAGAATGAAACAAGCAACATTCAATGCCATTTATTCAAGCAAAATTACTTGATGATCTCAATTATAGTTTGTGTACTTGTCCTTTGAGCTATGCACAAGTATCAATATGACTTTTAAGGCCTTCCAATATACATTAGTACTACATTTTTTAATATTATTCTCAGTATATTTTTTGTTCAGAGATGATATATAGACACTTTTGATATATCAAAAACTTCATCAAACTTGTTTTTTTTTTTTTTTTTTTCTCTTTTTTTTTTTTTTTTTTCTATCTCTTTCTTTTTATAACATTTATTCAATATTTGATTTCTGCAACCGATCTTGTTCTTTCTGTTTTATTGAATGAAATTTGTGTTGGTTTGCCACTTTGGGAATAGAATCACTAAATAGAAAATGAGACTGACATATCTCTTGGGATCTACATTAATATCAATCAATTATAAAATATATAAGTGTTAAAAGAAAGAAATTATCTGATGATCAATATTCACAAGAAACATAATCACATTATTTTTTAACTTAAAAAAACTTATAACATATACTGATAAAAAAATTAACAGCATATCATATGAAAATTGACTGAAACTGCATTAGCTTAGAAGTGTGTATTGTTTTTCTAGTTCCTGAAATCCATGCTACAATACAACACAACATTGGATCCTCAATCATGGAAAGCAATTATATGCTTCAAGGAAATTATCTAAACAATAGACAAATATCTCTGCAATGAGAGAAAAAAAAGAATAAGTATGTTAGTTTTTAAAACCAAAGGTCCTTGCAAAATGGGGTAGATAAAATGCATACAAAGAGAACTTTTGATGAATAGTGCTACTAAATTTATAGTGCCCGATATTTGGGGGGCACATGGAAGTAGAACACAGATTTTGATTAAGAAACAAAATTTGGCTGCACATGGTGCTTTCAAAATGTTGTTGAATCATGTGTATTTGTATTTTGTTTATGTATGAACAGAAAAGTTACTTAGGTATATTGTTGTTGTTGCAGTTAAGCATGTGGGTGCTTGCAGAAGATATTTAGCCAGCGGTGAATTCCTGTGGGTACAAATTGGGGAACTATCAGTGTCACATGGCTGAGCTATGCAAAGGACCTAGAAACCCCGTTTCATCAGTACCTTTTTCTTATTATAATTTGTATAAAAAAATAGATTAATTTTGGAGTCTTAAATTTGTGTTATTTTTTCTCTTCCAAATCCAAAAATAAATTTTTAAGGCTTTGAATTTCATATTAGGTTAGTTTTAGATCTTTGTCATTAATGGCATAAATGAAGTGATTAATGCCGTCCAGGTGAATGAACCTTGTCAATGTATGTCACATATAATCAATTCAATGAAATGAGATTTTTTCTAAATTTTTTTAAATATCTTTCAGTCTCTTAAATTTAAGATAATTTTTTATCCTGAAAATTAAAAATATCTTTGTTCCCATAAATTCAAAAGTGATTTTTACTTTAGTTTTCAGATAGCATTATAATATAGTAGGATTTATGATGGTTTCATATTTTCGAAATTTATATTAGTATGTTGTTATATAGGCTTCTTAGAGTCTTTTTGTGAAGGATAAATAATATGAATTATAATATAGATTTATTCTTTAGAAATTTGTTCCGATTCAATGATTTTGGAGTAAATTAGAAAATCACTTATTAATAAAATTTATTTATAAGATATTCAAGTTATATTAAGAATACATCAGATATGAATAGGTATATAAGTCTTTCGAGTAATGTTATAATTAAACATTTATTTTTTTAATTTAATCTTCTATTTTTTTGTTTACGCAAGGATAAACAAAAAACAATTATCCTTGCATATGATTTTGGACATAAATTAGAAAATGATTTAATAATAAAATTTATTTATATGATATTCAAGTTATATTAAGAGTATATTAAATATGAATAGGTATGTAAGTAATGTTATAATTAAAAATTTAATATTTTTTTAATTTAATCTTCTATTTTTTATGCAAGGATAAAAAAATTTGATTAAGCATTAAAATATTCAAATTAAACCCTAAATTCAAATTTTATAGTTAAGTATAGAGTATTTTTTCTTTAATTCAAACTTCCACCTTTTATTTTACAAAGATAAATAAGATTGATTAAGTATTAAAATATTTAAATATAACTAGATATATAGTTCTTTAGAGAGATATAAACTACTTAGGGCATGTAAAATGAAATATGACTTAGATTATAATAAATAAGGTTGGAGTTTATTATTTTGATGTGTTTTCAATATATTGTGTTTGTTGAATGACAAAATTAATATTTTGTCATTTATGAGTAATAATTAAAAAGAATTATTATTTAATGTTCTTTAATGAGATTTTGATAAATTTCCAAATTATAAGACAATTGCTATTGTTTTATTTTCTTATTTTTAAATTTCATACATGTTCTATCTTTTAAATTGGTTTGGTAGAAGGGTGTCACATTTAGGAAAAGAGTGTCACATTTCGTTCTAGAGCTTTCACTATGTCCATCTAAAACAAAAGTTTGTTTCTTATCTTTCTATTTTTGCAACTTTAAAAAATTCGTCTTTCATAAAACTTGTCATATTTTCCTGTCTATATCATTCATTTGCCTTTGTGTTGTTTATTATTTTGTAATAATTTTTCAATCTTTCACTCGTAGTTTGAGCAACTCCCTTAGTGACAAGAATTCCATGGTTGAAAAGGAAGTACTAATTATCGAGGAAGATTAGTGAAGGGAGTCATGATGAATCCTTCTTTGTTGAGAGTGATAGTGTAGTGAAAAGTTGTTGTAACTTCCACTATGTTCTTAAGCATGGGGTACAAATCTAATAGATATCCCTTAATGATGTCTAATATGGAGGTTTTTTTTTCTTATATACACCTACTCTTTCAAGAAATTTAAAAGCAAGATGTGAAGTTAAATGTTCAAAAAATGATAAAGCAAAAACTTGTTTAGTTATCCTAATTACACACTTGGTTCCCGCTTTATTGACAATGAAATCTTAAAATAATTCAATTTTTAAGTTAAGTATATACTGTTTGTTTAGAATAGATTAGATATGAAAATTCTTAAAAGGATTCTTCATCCATTGAGTAGTAAGGATATCCTCTTCACCCTTTATGTTAAACACCAAACACATTGGTTCTTAGGTAAGGTTTTAAAACTAATTCAAGTTGGAGTTTGATAATTGTCGTGTGATACTAATATTTTCTATTTGTAAAACAATTATGGAAAAAGGCCTAAGTTGAAGGTTTTGTCAATGAAAAAAAAAAGGCTTGAGAAGTCAAATAAGATTGTGATATAGGAGTTTACTAGCAAAGTTCCTCCTATGTAGACTTCATCCCATGTCCAAACACCCCAAACAGACATTTGATTAGCCCCGTAGCTCAAGAAATGTGTGCTTAGATCAATCTTGCTCTGACTAATATTAATTATGTAATCTTAATTTAGACTAAAGATAAACTTTTTTGTTGAGTTGATATTTAAATTTGAGTTGTTAAAGAAATTGTTTAAACCCACGATTAATGAATTGTCTATCATTATTAGTCACTACAATATAAGATAATCCATGTTGACATATAAACTTCTTTCAGTTGAAATTTTGGACTTATTATGTAATAATCCTAACTAATGGCTTAACCTCAATCCATTTAGTGAAATATTCTATAACTACAATTAGAAACTCGACAAGTCTCTTGGCCATAGGAAAGAGTCTGAGGATATTCATCACCTAATAGCAAATGACCAAGGTATAAATATGATGAATAAATCTTTGGGAGGTAAATTTTTATAGGGAGAATTACCATCACTCTTTGGATTTATGGAAAAATGCATTGGTGTTATCTCTTAGAAAAGATATTAATATTTTGTGTGTAGTAATCAAGCAACCATGTTTTGTGCTTTTGAATGCATTTTACAAAATATTCTATGCAACTTAACAAACATATATTGAGCTTGATTTTTATTTTAGCATTTGAGTAAATGGTGAAGAATCCCCTTTAGCGTCACTATAAATGGTATAAAATGAAAACATGACTTGTACTTTTTTTCTTCCATTGCATTGTTAGGAAGGGCATAATCAGAAAATTAATGGATAATTGACATCATCTATGTTGGTTTAGTTAAGCTAATCTGGAACACATCATCGTGGTCCCAATCTGGGGAGGTCCAAGTGTCTTAGATTAATGTCCAATGTTATCCCATATTTTTCATATTGAACAACTTAGATAGGATGTTGACTATATCATTATATTCTATTGTGACATGTTCAATATTGAGCTCATCAAAGTTATCTTCCGTATTTTTAGTGATGTGATAATAATTTTTTAAGAGAGACTCTTTAGCTTGGACCTCCCTTTTGACGTAATGACAATTTATGAATTGCTTGGATAATAAAATCTCTTAACTCCTATATCTTCAATAAGTCATAATTATGTTATTAAGGTTTCGTACTTTGACTAATTGTTGGATGTTTCGAGTCGGGCATAACGCTTACACGGTTTTTATCTAAAGCAACTAAGCTAACGCTTAAACAATTAATTTAGCAACAACTAAATATAATAGCAGGCTTCATGGTTGACTTATGAGCAATGGTAAAGAAGTAAGGTCTCACTTAATTTGTTGAGATATCTCTCCGCACTTCTCAACACACTTAAACTTTTGTGGTGCTTTGAGAAGTTTAAAGAAGAATTTAGACATCTTAGCTAAAATTGGAAGGAAATTAATTCCAAGATTTATCTTTATGTTTTATTTGTAATATTATTAGGGCTTCACATAGAAAGAATGATTTCACCATTCGAACCCTGTTGTGATCGTGAAACCAATAACCTTTCCTTTTCTTGTCTCAAACACAAACTTTTCAAGGCTCAAGCGCATGTTGTATTTTATGACCTCGACAAAAACTCTCTTAAGATGTTGTGGGTTATCTTTTCATCATTGGATGACTCTTCAACTGCTTTTTGTTTATGAGATGATGGAACTAAACGATGTTGAGGAATCCTGCACAATACATAGACAATAATTATAGGGAATACCAACCACAAAAAAATCACAACTATGTCCTCAACGCTTACTTTCATGACATCTCCAATTAAGGTTTTAAGGACATTATCCATTAAATATGATGATTGCGCTAGCATTTTTTAGACCAAAGGATATGACCTTGTAGCAATAGTTGGTGTCTTTAGTCATGAAGTTGTTCTTGTCATTTTTGGAGGTAAATTTTGACTTGATTGTACCCTGAGTATGCATTTAAAAGTTAGGTATCTTGAAATCATATGTGTTTTCTACCAAGCAATCCATGTTTAACAAAGGATAAAAATATGTAAGACATGTTTTGTTGAGGTTGGTGTAGTCAATGTACATCCTCCATTTACCATATGAATTTTCACTCTGATATCATTTATGAGTCACGTGGTATGTGTTGCTTATTTTATAGAGTCACTTTTGAAAAGTTTTTTTGACTTCTTAATCAATGACTTATTATCACTTCTCGCCAAGCTTTCTTATTTTTGGAGCCACCAATTTAGCTTTTGATAAAATGGCTAAATTATGACATATAAAGTCAAGATCGATCTCTGATATCTCAGTTGTACTTCATGCGAACAAGTTGGAGTTTTGGGTGAGAACATCTTTCAACTATCTTTGCATGAAGCAACTGATTACTCAACAGTGTGAGTACTTTGACCTTATTGCAGTCGAAGTTGAATTTAGACATTTATTCAATATATTGATTCTCCTTCATCTCATTTCACACATCCAAATTGATTTTATTTATTTTTTGACATTATAATCCTCAAGAGAGATAAATTCCACATTATTACTCTACTCTGGAGGTTGTGGTACCTCTATACTTGTTTGATTGCTAAATCCATTATTTCATTTTGGTAGGTAGTGGACTTAGAATTGTATGGTGCTACTATACTCTTAACTCTTTAACTATTTAAGGTATATGGTGATATTTTCAGGTTACAAGCATAAAACTTTTTGACAATGATGATAGTCTAGTCTTCTGCCAAAAGCTTCATAGCCACACGTAGATAGAGATGACATTTCAAAGTAATTTAGAATTCACTTTCTAATAAGCATAATGTAAGAGGTGTCGACCTTGACCAATATATATCAAACCATCAGTTGTTGATTTACTTTACTATTGTTAAAAGTGAAGAGATTTATGTATCATTTCGTATGAACCAATTCACTAACAAACTTAAGTGGACTGTAATTTTCAATAATTTGAAATTTTCAATATAATCGCATTCATGATATCCTGTATAAATGGATGATCGTATTATCTTATTGCTTAGAAAAGAAAGTGGTTTGATAAGTGGGATGAACTTTAGGTTGAGGAGGTACATCTAAATAAAATTTTATCATTACCTTTCAGCGCCATGATTTATTATCTCTATTGATAGCAATTGTTGTTTATTGCTTTAGGTAAACTCAATTAGCTAGGTTTATTACCATGATTATGTAGTCTAACGATTAGTCAATATGTGAAACTCACTCATGAATTATGTAAGGTATGTTCAGTGTTAAATTATAGTTACCGAACTTCTTTTTTAGATTTTTAAACCAACGTTTTAGTTTGTTACACAATACTTGGAGTATTTGAAATTTAACCTAGTGTTGTTTTTTAAACGATCTCTAAAATATCGACTACCCTTCTTAATTAAAATTATAACTTGATTAAACATGTTTTCCTTATTTTTCTAGTGCATGGTTGTAAGGTTTGGTTGCACACTTTTATAGATTTTTTAAATGCTTTGTCTAAAAGTAATATTTAGATGCTTCTATTTTTTTATTTACATTATTGTGAATTAATATAACTTTACTTAAACTGTTAAATAATATTTTTATGTATATTAAGAGTAAAATCAACTTTGAATCAATTAGAAAGTTAACTGAATGAATATTATTTTAATGCTGGAGTTAATATAGCTAACTTTTATAACTGATGAAAAAGTAAAAAATTATCTAATATTATAGAGAAATGAAATAGTTTTAATTATATGGGTGGGGTAGAAATGTGAATAATTAAGTGGAGAATAAATAAAAATAGAAACATGGAAACAAAGTAAGCAATTTAAGTAGAATAGAGAGACAATAGGAAATTAGTTAAAATATGGTGTTAATGATAAGTTGATCATGTAATCATAGTCAGTTGCCACTTTTATATTTATAAATTCTTATTACTTTACAAAAATATTAGAGTTGATGGGAATCTAAAAAATAATAAATAACATTGTAAAATAAATCATTCCCACACAGCTTTTTTATTTTATTTGTTTATTATTATTTATTATTCTGTAACGTGGCAAGGCACCGTTTCAAGGAGAAGATGGGATGGCCGTACATAGGAGGTTGAGCCAGGTCTGAACAGTCAACACACAAATAATTTGATTCCATCATCACCGTTTTTGAAACCTTTTCAACACACCCTCCAATGTCTTCCAATCAAACACAGTACAACATTATTTAAGAACATTTTTGAGGAACATGGATTTTAAGCAATACAGATTCGAAGCAAATTATAATATTACATATATATAGAAGTAGCTACAGACTATGTCTTATTAGTATTAGAACTATTTTAAGTTTATTCTAATCAAAATTATTAAGTTAATTATTAAGTTAATCCTATGTTAATTAAGTTTATTAAGTCTATCATGTCAACTATTCTAAATTTCCCTAATTTAGGTTCCAGATGTCCAATCTTTAACATAATAGAGTATGTTAAAGAACCCATTTCAATTATAAATACAATTAAATTATAACATATAGTAGAATTGAATTAAATTTTCTAGTTCAATTTATTATTTATTATCATTAAGATAACCTTGAGCACTGAAACCTAAATCTTACATTATGAATAATTATTATCTCTTTGTTTAGAGCATTCAAACGTTTAAACATAGAAATTGTTGACAGGTCCCTTTGCATCACAGACCAGTTCAGTTACTTTTCTAAATCCACACTTTCTTTAGTCCCTTTCATGCTTTTTAACTTGAATGACCTCCCAAAAATAATAACTAGTTTGAAGCATTGCGTCAAACGTGTGACAATGTTTCAGGTGAGGTCACTTGTCTGAAAAGAATCACACAATATTCCCCAGCTCAAATCAAACAATTTAGTTCAGATAAGGATTGAACAGCATAGGTTCGCAGTACATTTTATTATACATGATAACAATATTAACAGTGCAACAACCTTCCAAATCACCCAAATGTTTAGTGTTTTCAAAAGGCTAAATGCATTTTACATTAAAGGGGTCTTTGAAAACATCCTTCTAGAGATTTCCCTTGTTTCCATGAAACTAGTGTTCAAAGAAATGACCATGATTTATTCTGAACTTGCTGCTTCAGTACACTCTTGGTCCAAAGCTGGAACATAGGTCTGAATGCATTTCCCACACAACTTTGAACAAGTTCAAACAATTCTAATGAAGAAACCAAGTGCGTTAAGTGATGACATATTCAAAACAGTTCAAATAATACAAGTTCATGCCATAAAACTGAACTATGAACATTACCAGGTAAATGATGGCAATCATCGTGGTTGATCTTCATTGGACCTTGTCCGGGTCAACCGCCTTCGCCTCCTTGGGACAGGGGATGGATCTTCACCTGCATCACTAAATATCCTAAGATCATCCTCAATGTCGTTTTCATGGAGACCCAGTAAATTCTCACCCCAAAGATAGCGCCGGCGTTCAGACGAACGACGGTGCCTCGACCACGTACTCGAACGAGCTCTTGGTTCCCTAACGATTTCAATGGTACTATCCATCACTTGAAACAATATAGTGGTGGTTAACCAAGATCCATTTGCATTGGTGATGTTGCCTTCACGTTCATCTGATAACCTAGCAATACCATCTCCATTCTCAAGAACATAGTCCCCAACCAGCACAGCTCCAGGCATGGCAGACTGAATAGCACTCATGATGTCACCATATTCTCTCTGGCGCTCAAAATGTTGCCAGGCTCTTTCTCTAGTAGGATCAATGTCAGAGGGTCTAGAAGTAGGATGAACTCTCCTGGCATGCCTACGTAATTCCAGATAATCACCAACAAATGAGCATGAGTCCCTTGAGCAACTTCTCTTCTTCACGTTCAGATAATTTCTAGCCTCTTCATCCACCTCCCAGCTCTGTACTGCACCTCGGCATAAAGGGCATTTCAATTTCAATTTTGTTTCAGATGAACTATCTGCACCTAAATCCTCAAGCACAGCCCTGTCCTGCAAGGTCTCAGAATCAGCAGTTTCTAAAATTCCTTCATCATGTGGGTCTAAATGCCTACTTGGATCTTGGGCATCACCCTGTCTTGATCCTTGTGCAAGTCCAACAGACAATAGAGTATTAATTTCATTTTCATGGAGTTCATTAACATCATGCATGTCAGATTGCATAGTAATATTAATATCAAAACTATTACCAGAATTGTTTGTGTTAACTAAAGAACTGGGTAAATTTTGGTTCTCCTTAGAATTGTCCCTCATTTTTTTAAATCTGTCCAGGCAATTTGAATGTCTATAACTTGTATCACAAATGTAAGATCTGCAGCCCTTCTCATGAGAGCTGCAAAGTAGGAGAACAGCATTATGTGGATGGTCCATGCAGATAGGACATGAAACTTCATCCAGTTCTTTGTGAAGAGCATGGATATCTGAATCACTACATAATCTTCTCTTAACACCAGCCATCTTCTTCGCAAGGTGTTAACTACTCAACATATTGAACTAATTAGAAAAGGATGCAAGTAACCAGACCAATTTTTTTTCATTTTTACATACTTAGATATCATACACACAATTCTTTGACATCAAATTAAAAATAAAAAACATGATCAGCGGCAGAAGAACAATTCTATTCATCTAGGAACAAGCAATGAGTTACAACAAAAATGTAACAAACTAAAACTAGATATAATAAAAACTCCACACAGACCACTTAAGCTTTGCCTATTGTGAAATGCACAATAAAAGCGATAACTGATAAGCTTTATGTATGATATTGCTTGGACTTCTAATCACTGGCTTCCCTCCAATTTCTATGTATTCCTCTAATTTTAGTTCTATTTGCCCTTCTCATTAAAACATAAAAAGGAACAAAACATAAATGTATAACGTTTTCCTTTTATTACACACAACAGTGAAGCTTATGCACTATTACATCCTTCCTACACAACATAATAACAAGAAGATAATGTTTTGATTCTGTGTGATTTTGAGATTTAAATAAATAAGGTATAGTCTACATCTGGCATTCCAATATGTTAACTCTGCAGTGCATCATTTATAATTCAAAATGAAGTACATCACACTTTTTCCACTCCTCAAAAGTTCACACTTTACTGACACAAAACCTGTAATTTATTAGACTCTATATAATTATATAAGAAAAGTTAAAAAGAAAAAACTGATAAGAAGAACAGACTCTTGATAACACAACGTACAGTAACTAAAGGATTACGTAACCCCATTTACAAAACAGTGACTTCTTCGTACATCTCCAAAGACATCAATATAACATAATCTTGGATTCAAACCCAAGCATATGGCTAGGACATCAATCATCATTCAAGTTTAATGGCACCCTTGTCGTCAGATTCTTTAAACTGAAAGACCTATACTAAAATGGGGTCATTACTTCAGACTAAACTAAAACTAATTTAACAAAGACCGACAATTACTCTTATCTGTTGTAACAACACTTCGTATCTGTACCCAAATGTTAATTTATAACTTCCAAAGTAACGGTACCTTGCTCTAGTGACTATTAACCTACTACTTCAAGAAAATATCAAAAGATTTACCATATGGTAAAAAAGAAATTAACAAATAATTTCTTGTCGATTGCAAAATCCAGATTCTTCATAGAAGAAAATTAGGTATACCCATTGTAAAGTCCAGCTTTTCTCACAGAAGAAAACTAGGTATAAGAAAAGGAGTTTTAACTTATAAAAACGACTAGAAAAAAAAATTGTCAATGAAAATATAAAAAAGGAGATCCATACAAGAAATGAAATTAAATAGTTCAACAAATATGTAGTGAGCACAATGCAAAAGAAATTTTTCAAAAAGAAATAAAGGACATGGGAATAACAATATGATGTACTGTTTGCTTATAAACTTACCGGGGCAATAAGCTCTAGCTATATTCCCTACCAGCTTCTGGCTCAGTTTGTAATTATAACAACTTTAGATGACTTCACAAAAGAATCAGAGGGCAATCCCTCATGCAATGCTCCAAAGTACGATACAAAAAATGAATCAATGTTTACAATAATCTTGGACACATGTAATACTAACGAACACTTCTGTACAACAGAATCACCAACATGCCCCAAAATCTGCGGGTACACCATCAAAAAAAGGAAGAAAAAGACTATGTTCAGCAACACAAGATCTCAATCCAATAAATTTCAGTATCAATTAAGTTTAAAATCTATGAATCGTCAATTAGAAACAGAACCATATAAACAGAGAAATAATGACACTTCAATCAAACTGATTCATCAACACAACAAATTACTTTGAATAAGATGATATCGGGAGAGTTTGCTATTCAAACATGTTTATACCTAGTATGCTAGATCACATTATCAGAAGTCAACATGGATTCTGTGATCGAGGCTCATCAGCAAATCCTTTTTATTTTTGTTTTGCATATAAGATCAAACCTAGGAGAGGATATGAATGGAACTGACATTATGAAATGTTAAAAATGGGGGAATGAGTATTTTCTAGTTATTTCAGCAAAACTCAAATGAGCATGCAGGAAAACAAATAAGAAACAAAAGGGCTTCAATGCATTATTGTTATAGAAGCAACACTCCAAATATATCATGATGCTGAGGGACAGAAAAGTTCAGGAAATTACAAAGACATTATCAGGGTGAGTTGTAAATATGCAAGTGAAGGATTACTACATTGATAATAGCCACAAAAAAGTGAGGTTAGCAGTGTAGACAGGAATTATTCCTATCCGATACAACCAAAACCAAGGTGTCAATATTATAGGTACCTAGGATAATCAAATCAAATTTTGCATACTCATGATGTCTATCCCACATACTCTTCAAAGTCCTAAAGCATGGAGCAATTAGCACTATTAAGTCATATAATCAATCAAATGGACAACGATCATAACAGAGAATCAAATTCGATTCTTTGCCCATATATAAAAAATATTAAGTAGAAACCAATACAATAAAAATAGACATCAAGGAAAAATAACAAAATCCATATAGCAATATCAAGCCACAAAGTTTTGCAAGTTCTCAGGATTCATGAACAACAGAAATCACTTCTTCGCCCAAACAAGACATCTACCACACAAATTTATATAGATAATCAAGCAAACTAGTAATGATTTCCAAGCACAAACCTCTTTTTCAATAAAATAAAAATATAAAAAAAAAACAGGGCAATTGTGGAACATTCCAATTGCACGCATCCATCCAAACACCAAACCAATCACAAAATGTTAGAACCAAGCGGAATAGAGAAACAGAAAGGAATCCCACAATAGATTGGGGATAACTAGGCACCAATTTCCAAAACCCAATCAAATCCCAAGGAAGGTCATACATGGCCGGCACTAACCCCAGATCAATATTCAACCACCACACCAATTAAAAACTAACCCTAAACCTAACCCCCAAACCCTGAACAAAATTCAATCACCATAAAATTTCAAGATTTTTCTTGGGACAATTAAAATCCAAAAGTAATACAACACAATTATAAAATTAAGAGAGAAAGATCAAACCCAATTAGGATCGACAAAGATGAATTGCAGAAACTAAGAAAGCAAAATGAAATCTTTAGAAGAACAAAAGGTGGGGATTTACAAAAGGGTTGATTTATATTTTTTATTTATTTCCTTCTTCTTCTGGGGTTGGTCTATGCAAGAGATCCCAACGATACAGAGAAGAAACCAGACAAGAAGGAAAATGGAATTCCAAAACGAAGGCTTTATTATTTAATTTTATATATATATATATATATATATATATATATATATATATATATATATATATTATTTTT
>Ga0209489_100844_pt1 | contig 61132 bp, 32 predicted proteins | sample SiratrowhiteBW_FD_187527 | JGI IMG/M metagenome (GOLD analysis project Ga0209489, IMG submission 187527) | Root nodule microbial communities of legume samples collected from California, USA - Siratro white BW (SPAdes) (version 2) | ecosystem: Host-associated > Plants > Roots > Nodule | place... | reverse complement strand
AAAGAGAAAAAGAGGAAAAAAAAAAAAAAAGTGGATAAGGGAAATTGATTGTGATGGTGGAGAATGAAGGTAGGGCTTATAAGGGACAAGGAGAAGTTAATAATTTTGGGAAGGAAGAGTGAAGAGATTGGAAAATTATAAATAAAAATCGAAAGCAACGAGAGCATGGTGCAGTGGTGCGGCCACTAGGAATATTCGAAGGCATCTTCCTTTTTCAGAGTACCTCGGGCCCACATTCCCCCAGACGCAATCACAGCCGTCGGTTCCTTCATCATGATGATTCTTGGAGTAACCATGATCCCTCCGTAATTATCGTTGCTTAATCCACTTATTATTCATACCACGGAAATGGGAAAGTGTTCAACACGCTAAATATCTGGTCAAGCATTTTAAATTAGGCCAAATACAAATTAATTTTAAAATTGGAATCATTTATGCATTAGTGTAGATATTTAATTAGGATTTAATTTTGTTTTCTGGTTATTAAATATGTTCATTTATTTTCAATACATTTAGTGGAATTAATTAAAGCATACCTTATAGTTTACATTATGGAGAATTGGATAGATTTCTATAGAATCGTACTATATATTACTTTTAAGAAATTGCTAATTTTATCCATGCTCAGTTAGCTACAACATTTTAAAAAAATGTCCAGAGTCAATTTCTTGCCTTTTTTTCCCGCCCAAAATGGATTGTTGGGGTGGTGGATTCATAAATTTATATAATTATTACTTATTTTCAGTCAATTTACTATGATTTTTTTTTTATTTTCATCCAAATTGAGTGTGTAATCCTAAAATCATAATATACTTCATCATCTAGAGTTGATCTATTAATTTTTTACAAGGATAATAAATAATAAGTTATTGAAAATTAAGAGAACGTTAACTTGATATGTATACTTCTTTTAAAGTACATAATAAAATGTTTTTAAAATAAAATTATAAATAAAATTAAAATTAAGAAGCTAAATTATAAGAAACAGAAACCAAAATTACAGGTTTTTTAAAATATGAAAACTAAAGTTGCAGGAAAACAATTAGGAACCCAAATTAAGAGTTTTATTAATCCTAAAATAAATATTGTGACCATTTTATTAATATAAAATTTGACGTTTTCCTTCAAATACTATTCTTTTACTCATAAAACTGAAATCCGAAACACGTTTAATTAGTACAATTCTACTAGTGGAATACATGGTTTCTGTTCTTATATGTTTGTATTTTTGCAAGTAAGAAGATAAAATTTAAAAATTAAAATATAAATAATTTTGTCAAACTAAATGGAGGAGTCATTTATTTTTTAATGGGAGAATATACTTTTCAAATATTAAATTTATTTTAATTAGAACAAAGAGTGCAATTATTTAACTAAAAAAGACATGAAGAATAGTTGTTATAGCCTCTGTACAAAAAGATAATAAAATAAAACTGTTTAGTTAAACTCCATTAAAATATTCTAATTAATAAGGTCATAATTAATGAAACGTGTGTAACAGATAACAAGTATTTTGCTATTGAAAACAGGGGTCGATTGTGCAGTGGTTTTAGTGATTGCAATTATTGCTTGTGATGTCATTGACGTGTGTATAGAGGGCGGTTTTATTCCGAATTAAGGTACATTAAATTATCTTATCATGTTAAATCGTTATCTATCATAAGATTCAGTTCTTGACATTTTATTTAATTCACATGTAGTTTCCAAAAGCAGCAATTATCAATTATCAAATATTGATTGAACCAATATATTAGGTGCTTTCTTCGTCTTCTTTCTTCATCTTCCTAATTCAATTGAATGAAAAGTGACCATTTTTGCTTATCCAAATCAACGACATGTTTTGTGATAAATGTTTTAACATTTAAATATTGATAATATTTATATTACAATTAAATTCAATTAATATGTATTCTTCATATCAATTATAAAACCATTCCTCGATTTAAAGTAAAGTATTTCTAATATTTCATTCCTTCATGTCCTCGTGATTTATTTATCTCTTGATTCAAATTAATCTGTCCAATGTATATTTGAATTTATAAGAATTTTCTCTGATTTGTTGAGGATAAATTATCATTAACTCTTTAATATATAATATGTATGTATATATTTAATTTCTTCATCTCTTATCTTATCTGATTTAGACTATAGTTCTCCTCGTGAAGAAATTATCATGATTTTCTTTTTCAAGATAATGATTCTGCATCTTTTACACGTTAAAAAACAAAAATATGTTTATCTATACATCCTTATCATCAAAAGTTGAATATTCGTTCAATATCTGTTAAAAAAAAAAAAAGAACTAATAATTTTGCACGGCATTATTAATTGATGCAATATTTAAATGTTTTATATGGTGTCCGCACACAATGAACGCGGGTCAATTTTAAAAAGTTAGAAGGCAATTGCTTTCTGCACCTCTCCTTTACTTCCTTCAACTCATCATATTTTTATAACCGACAAACCAAGTACTACCCAAAATCCTAATCCTTTTTATTTTTATATTAACTTAGAGGGTTACTTCTGTCCTTTTCTCTCATCGACGGGACACAGGTAGTCATAATTGATGGGGTGCAGAAGCAACTGATCACTTCATAAAATGACCCACAAGCCCATTTGGGTGCTTATTGGGCTAAAGTGATCTCGACCCAATCTTAAAAAAGTTATAAGCTGTACGTTAAACACAGCAAAACCGAAAACCCTAGCCCCCAATACATCTTTCTTCCATCGGCGCGGCGAACGCAGACACAGGTAAGTCGGAATGGGAAGGGTAATTCGCGCTCAGCGTAAGGGTGCGGGGTCTGTTTTCAAGTCCCACACCCACCACCGCAAGGGTCCGGCCAGGTTCCGCAGCCTCGACTTCGGCGAACGCAACGGCTACCTAAAGGGAGTGGTCACCGACATTATCCACGATCCCGGTCGCGGCGCTCCACTTGCCAAGGTTACATTCCGTCATCCCTTCCGCTACAAGAAGCAGACGGAACTCTTCGTCGCCGCCGAAGGTCTCTACACTGGACAGTTCGTCTACTGCGGCAAGAAGGCCACCCTCGTTGTTGGCAACGTCTTGCCCCTCCGATCCATCCCCGAGGGTGCCGTCATCTGCAACGTTGAACACCATGTCGGCGATCGCGGCGTCTTCGCCAGAGCCTCCGGTGACTACGCCATTGTTATCAGCCACAACCCCGATAATGACACATCTAGGTTACCACTCGTGCTTTTCTATTTTTCACTCAGGATTATTGTTTTTGGATTGTTTTGTTTGCTTTCGTGATTCAAAATCCGTGTTTGAGAAGTGGGTCTATTGCTTTGCGTAATGGTGGTGGTTTATTTATTTTCTACTGTTAACTAAGTGAATTATATTTTGTAATATTGTAGAAAATCAGGGAAGTGAAAGCTTAGTATTTACTTAAGGATTATGGATGGATAGTGTCGAGATTTCCATCGAATGTATTTGTAGCAGAAAATACGAAAAAGAAATGAAATGAACTTTAGCTTATGGTAAGTTAAAAAAAGTAGTTTTTAGAGAAGTTAATATTATTGAGCTTGCACAAATTAGCTAATAGATGAATTTGTTTCTGCTTTAAGTGGGTACAAAGATGGTAACCAGCCTATCTGATTCTTATTTTAAGCGAGTTATATGCTCAAATACCAAATTAGGAGTTGATAATCTGGAAGATATATGAATAATTCTGTATGTTTATGTAATAGCTATCGTTTTGATCATTTTAGTGGAGTTGGATTTTGTAAAGTGGATGTCTGCTCTATGGAAAACTTTGCAAGGGTTTGAATGCGTCTTTGCACTCTGTTGGCAGGATCAAGCTTCCTTCTGGTGCGAAGAAGATTGTGCCGAGTGCATGTAGGGCAATGATTGGGCAAGTTGCAGGTGGAGGGAGAACTGAGAAGCCTCTTCTTAAGGCTGGTAATGCTTACCACAAGTTTAGAGTGAAGAGGAACTGCTGGCCTAAGGTGCGTGGTGTGGCTATGAACCCAGTTGAGCATCCTCATGGAGGAGGTAACCACCAGCACATTGGGCATGCTAGTACTGTCAGGCGTGATGCTCCTCCTGGCCAGAAGGTTGGTCTCATTGCTGCCAGGAGAACTGGTCGTCTTAGGGGTCAAGCTGCTGCCACTGCTGCTAAAGCTGACAAGACTACTTAAGAAGGAGATTGTTAGAGATTTGCTTAATTACAAATTTTCAAATTTTGTTTCTTTGATGGTTTATGTTCAACTTTTGGCTATTATTTTGAGCACCAGAAATATATATTTGATTAAGATCTGTTCAATCCTGCTGTTTCTCAATCATTTGGTTATTTCATTTTATCTAGTTAGGACTAGGAACGTTCTAGTATGGTTTCCCTCCTTTTGTGGACCATTTCCGATCCATATTTTTTCTTACATCAACTTAGTCTTTTTTGCCAGTATCGAAATGCAGTTTTTCTATCCTTAATTTTCTATTTTAGGAGTTTTGCTCAGCTGTTATTCAGACTGGTAAAGCTGAACTGTTCTGGTAGTTCGATTTTGAAAAGGCATGGTGCTTGTATGCTAAAAGTGAAACCTTTTTGTTTTTGTACACAATAAATCATTTATATGTAACAGGACATGGTTGTTATATGCTTTAAAGCGCAATTTGAATGTTGATTAGTTGTGGACTTTTTTTATAATATTAATTTTCTGAAATCTGGGTCTCCTTTTTATACTTTTTTTTTTTACTATTGTTCAATTCTGATTACTTCAAATCCCTGTCTTTTTACTGCACCCGCTTGTTCAAATGGATCTGCATTGTTAGTGTGGGTTACTTTTACAGGAAAAACATAAATCACGAGTCTAAATATTATGAATGGTTATTGAATGAAGTTTAAGGTTGTTCTCTCTTAAGCTGAATTAAAGCATGTTGTACTTCATCTAAATTCGAGTTATAATTTCCAAATCTCTACAAGAATAATTCAAGTTTGAAATAATTGACAAAATACTATGGAAGTGACAATTTCAAGGGGTGAACACTTCGTCTTAAGATTGTCTGAATTTCATGAGGAGCGTTGACTCATTAAGAAGATTAATGTGCTCATAAGAAACTCGAAGGCATATTCATACAAATATCATTAAGGTTATACTAGGAACTCATTCTATTTTTTTTTTAAATAAAATTGGAAATATATCATAAAATACCTGGAAGTTATTTCAATTTACTCTCAATTTTGTGAACAATGTTTTAAAAGAGAAAAATACGGGTGAAATAGTTATTATTTTTTAATTATTTTAGGTTGAAAGTAGTATTATGGTCTTTTTATTTAGATGGATAATCAAATATTCTTGCAACCCTTTTTTGGAACTTGTACCCACAATTGGTTAAATGATGGAGAAAGGCTAATTGTAATTCTTGAATACGTGTACCAAAAAAAAAAATACCATATACAAAGCAAATTCTACGAGGGAGATAAGATCAGCATTATATAACCTAACAACTTTTATTAGATGCAAAGATTTTCTTTATGATTATTTTTTTTTCAGAATGTTATTTTTTCATTTTCAAAGTCAGAAATTGAAATACTGTTTAAGATATATGAGTTGAAAGTCATATTGACCTTAATTCTTTTAGTATTTCTCATTATTAGTATATTTATTGCTGAAATGTCAATGGCTTAAACTTTTAATTTTTTAACTTATTTTTTTTTTGTTAAATTTTTACACTTTTTTGTTAAAAAAATAATGATTTGAACTACAGGAATTTTGACATCGTTATTGAAATATAAGAGTACACATGTGGATTCTATTCTTTCTTTGCTATATGAATCATAGAGGGAAATTTTTTTGTCCTAGCATTGGCATGACTTAGTTGAATGAGTCGGTATTATGTGAACTCTAGTTCATTTGCTTCTGATACTCGCCTTGATTAACTAATTAAATTTCATAGAAATTTTGATCAGTTAAAAATAAATGTAAAAGAACTACTACCCACATTAAAGATCTGACAAAAAATTATAAATGTCGACTTTTGTATTTATACATAAATTAGAAACCAAAAAAGAATATATTTTTACAAATTTTACCATTTAATTTTTCAGCAATTTTACCATCACATTTTACAATTTTCAACGTCAAATATAGTAATTAAAAGACATCTAATAATTTATATTTATAACGTGGCAGTATTATAGTGCAATGAGAAGGAATTTGTAATGTCACATATCCCTACAAAGGACAAACTACTCATCTATACGCTGTACAATGTGCAACTAAGAATTCTACAATGCTATCTTTGTTACCTTTAGTCCAAGCCTTAACTAGGTTGAACAGATTCGTTATAACCAGACACTTGAGCCAGCTCTGATAATTCTTGCTCACCACTTAGAACCTGAAGGAGAAATGCAAGCCATATGTACTTAAATTGGGGTAGAATAAATAGGGATGCATAGCTATAATCACAGCTTTTTGTCTATTTTACCTGGCCATTAATAATCCACGTAGGGAAACCGTCAAGTTTGGCGTCTGTGCATGCCTTGATCATTTTAGTTCCTGTACGATATCCTTCGGGAAAGCATTCCACGTAATCCAACTCCTTGGCGGCCTCACGCCCAAACATCTGTATCAATATGTTAAAGTGAATAGTTATGCTTCCAGACATGTTAGGCAATAAACTGCAGCAAGCTAGGTTTGTGAACTGTAAGTTCTGGACATTATAGCTAAAAAGTTGAGTGTGTTAGAATATGGGGATAGATCCAAAGCACAGGAGTCTAATAACGCTAGCAAAGTAGGAAAATTGTTCATGAAGAATAAACCGTGATATTTATGAATACATTGACAACTAATCCTAAAACCAGGCAGGGTCAAGATCTTCACGAGGAGTCATATATATGATTGAGCTCTTGATTGAAAATTACATTACCGAAGTTCAATCCTACAAACTAATAAGACCTTTTACACGTTATTCACTTCCCACTACAAGGACAACAATTCCATCTTTTCAAGGTAGAGAAATGCAAAGCACACATCATGTTTATTTTTGTTCCATTCAGTATGGCCAAATTGCAGGTGCCAAAGGTCAGAATGGATTGCATGATGGAAGTAACGTCATTCCAGAAGTTACAAGCTACTACTTGATTGAACAATGAAGACTAAGCCCATTCCACCTTGCAGTCCTCTTGGGTCAAACTTACATACGCATGCCCTCATGCTCCTAGTGCAGTGTTCTCTCTGGTATTTTGTTTGCCGTGAAACAGAGCATGCGAGCCTCTGTATGTAGATACGTTGAGAAGGACCCATGCTGTGTCACAAACTGAACTACTGCACATGGTTGTAACTGAGGATTATCACGATCCTCCACCTTATTGTGCTTCTGTAGTAAGTTGATGGTACTACCCAAACAAAAAACTATATCGTTGCCATTGGATCACTCCATGGTTTCCACCTGATGTCAAACATAGGGTTGCCCTCAAATATTGCCTCCTCTTTGCAACTCACAAATAACAGAGTCATCTCTTTCGCTTTAATTCTTGATTTCAAGAACTTCACTTTTGCTTCTATTCTGATTCTTTATCCAGAACGTTGTTGGGCAGTTAGAGATTTTGTTGGCTTTCTCCCAGTTTTAGTACCTTTTATGTATTCATTTCTTGCCCTTGAGCCACTGATTCTATTCTCTCTAATTCTTCATCTTGTGCAGCCATTCTTAATCAGCTTTTGCCCCCACTCCACCACTTCTTGTCTTTCTCCTTGAACTTCATCTCCAGAATTGCTTTCTTGCTCCCCAGTTTCCGAATCTGGAAGACAAGGTGAAGTTTGTAGTTGGAATTTCTTGAGCAATGCCTTATGAAAAGTCCGTCAGATTTCATTTTGATTGTTCTCATTCCAAGAAGCCCATCATTTGAGAACCTCTCCTTCCAATGCCAAGTTGCTACCATAGCCCATGATAGTTAAATAACTTCATGAACTTGGATAGCGTAAGAATACTGTTCTACCTTGATAAGTGGCTGATAATTTTCCCTTCCATCAATAATCAAATCAATGCTTCAGACTTATCCTGACAACTCCTCCCACAGCTTAAAGATCAGAGCTTTGATAGAAATACGTTTAGTCAAATTTTATCAAAAATCCTAGTTCCCAATCATAGAAACTGGTTTAGAAAAGGCACACCAGAAATAAATTTTAAGATCCCTAATTCCTCCTGACCCCAATGTCGTTTCAGAATTAAGAATATGGAAAAGACAACGAAATGAACACTCCTGTACTTTTCAAGAGGTCCAAGTCTCTCCCAATTCATTTACAATCTACTACACAAAGAATGACTCCCCTCTCAAACCCCTCTTCCTATTTATATGCATAATGAGCCACGTGACTCATCAAATAAGCAACATACTAACCAACTAAGTAACTAACACTAATTATTCTGCTATGTAATTATGGGAGTTAGCTGTCAATTTATAAAGTTGAATTCTAAAAACTAATCTAAACTTACCCAAGACATGCACTTCTCACTAAATTCACGACAAATTAAACTTTTTAAGGTAGAGAAATGCATAACACAGATTGTGATGATTTAGGTTCCCTTTAGTGTATAAAAACTTTGAAAGGAATTATAAGTGACCATATACCTCTTTTTGTTCCAGACAATGTGAACACCAGAAAGCACCGTACATTTTAGCTCCTATGGAGTGCAAGTGCCTTGCAAGAGATAGTGCCAAAGGGCTTGACGGAGTTGTAATCTCAGTTGCATAATATGGCAGTTCAATTTCAGCCAGGCTGTTAAAATTAGTAGATAACGGAAATTTTTAGCATTTCAAATTGTACATTGCAAGCACAAGCATTCACTTTGGTTTCATCTCCAATGGGAATAGGTGAAAACAAACATATAGCCAGGCATAGTTTATTTGAAAGAATAAACCTAGCATTCACACCAAAATTCTATCAGTAAACACATCACCCTTTTCTTACCATTCGCATTATGTTGTTATAACATTATATAAATTAAAATGTCATAGACAGGGGCACAATTTCCATTTTGATATCTATCTATGCTGAAACCCTAATATGTAGGTTTTGGGCAGATGAAAAACGAAGGACAATTAAAATTGAAACATCCAACAAAAAGAAACACCAGATAAGGAAATGTTGGCCACGACCTAAAAGCCAGACAGTAAAATTTTATGGTAAAAAAGGTACACCCAGAACAAGAAAATGTTGGCAGACAGGAGAAAATGACAGTTAGAGATTAGTTTTTAATCCACTTTTGTCCAAGCCTGAGACATGGCAATGGGATCGATTGATACATGATAGTAAAATCGCACATTCGCACCACATGGAATAGACAAATTAAAGTGATCTAAAAGGTCCTAAGCAAGTGACAGATTCACCTCGAGGATCCAGCTTTAGAACTGTTATAGGAAGTGTTCAGCGTGAGAATCACTATGCTAGCAACAACAAGTTGTAGACCCAATTTTTTAGACGCCTCTTGTAATCCAAGGTCCTATGATTTAAATTCCAAAAAAGAAAATACCAATTAAACAACAACAGGGGAAAGAAGTATAAACACATGGATAAAAGATTAACATAACGGACCTTGAGTGTAACAAAAAACAAGGTGAAGGACAAGAAAGCCGAAAGTAAGCAGTAGGAGCAAGACGAATCAGAGAATCTCGTGGTTAGAATGTACAAAAAATACGCGCTAGCAGCTGCCATGGAGGCTGTGGCTCCAAGCAACACTGCTTGTGCAGTTGATTTGTTAATCCCAAAAGGCAACTTATTGGAAGCCAATTGAAGACCTAGCGCGGCAACCAAGCCATACGCAGCCATCCCAATAAACGGAAGAGGAATACCTGAAAATTGCAAAACGACCATACCGTTCATAACGCCAATTCCAATAACAGTTAGTTACAATTCAGTTAGTTATGGCGCATTTCACGTTAAAAAGCAATACCGAAAACAATTGCGTAATCACTGTTGAGTACGTCGGAGCAGGTGCCACCGCCGACGGGGCAAAAGGCGTCGTCGCCGGTGAGCTTAAGGTAAGTGAGGTACGAGGTTTCGAGGAATCCAAATCCGGCAGCCCCGGCGATCAACTTGTGTGTCCAGTCGGCGGGAGACATGGCGGTTTCCGGCTCGGAAGAGGAGCATTTGAGAGGCGGCAAACTGAGGTGGTTGGGAGAACGGTGGTAGGGAATCGGAGCGCGACGGAGGAAAACGCGAGAAGAGGAGGATAATGACGGCGCGGCGAAGGCGAAGGTAGTAGCCATTCGGAAAGCTTTAACCGTCTCTGGTTACTTCGCTCACCATTCCTTTCCTTCGCAATCTCAAGAGAGTCAAAGGAAAATTATTACTACTATTATTATTAACGGTGACGGTAATTATTATTCGCTGATCCTCTGTTTAGAACATGTTTGAAAAATAAAACTTTAAAATTAATATTTTTTTCTTTTAAACTCATGAAAAGGTATTTAAGAAAATATTATTTTTTTTTAAATATAACGTGAGCTAGATTATTAAGGTGGGTCGGTGCGTTTATTTTGATGCTAATGGAACGGCTGCACCCAGTGTATCTATGCTCCACCTATAAAAATTGAATTAAAATATATAATAAATATATATAAAATATGAATTTTGAATATATATTTTGGAATACATATTTTTTTATTTCAGACTATCTATCTCACAACACAAATTTTATAATATTTTATTTATTTTTAAGTCTTTTATTAAGACAAATTAATTCTTTAATATATTTTAATAATTCAAAACTGATTTTTATTATTAATGAAAAAAATTTCATAATTTAATAATAATAATAATGTCTCGTAAATTAAGAACAGTATTTTAATAAATAAAGTTAATGTACTAAAGTTAAAAGTGAAAAACATGTATAAAATTAAAGGTATTTAATTATTATGTTCTGGAGGTCTCGCCTGCAGATATCTATCGTAGACAAACTCTTTCACTCGTAAGGTCACGGGTTAAGTGTAATGTATGTTGGATCTTCTTGAGTTACTTGATGTATTAAAATAAATAATTATGATAAAAAAACAAAATATATATATATATAACAAGTTAAATTTACTCAATAGATAAGGATGTTTCTAATGTGATCCATATTGTTTCACCATTATTTAGACTACGCTATTAATTGATTTTTTTTTTCTATCTCACAAGATATATGGGATGAGATACATTTAAATTATTGGATATATTCATCTAGATCATTACATAGTCAGTGTCATATTTGTAATAATGTGATGGGTAAATTACAAATATATATTATCTATTATGGTCACAATATTGTATGTAATTGTAGGTTGATAAATTATTTATTCACACTCTTATTATTTGTAATAATGTGATGGGTAAATTACAATTATATATTATCTATTATGGTCACAATATTGTATGTAATTGTAGGTTGATAAATTATTTATTCACACTCTTATTGTTCCAAGCCAACATAGACAAATGACTATGTGTATTAAGATAAATATTATTGTTATTTGAATTTCTAGACATAATAATATTATTATTTGTTATAATTGACTCTTTCATAATTTTTACATTTCAATTATATTTTTATACTTTTTTATAAATAATTATATATTATATTTTTTTAGATGAAATGCTTCCATCTTAACCCGTTATAATTTTCATTATAATTTCATAAAAAAGTTTAGAATTCAATACTTTTGGTTATTTGATATTGATAATATTAACGAGACTCTTTATTAGTCTCATAATAGTTGTTGTGTGAGACAACAATTCAAAATTAAACATAATAGCTTCAATATAAAGATAAAAAAATTCAAATTTATTTAACTATATAAACTTCAATTCTCCTCGATACTAAAAAACTATAAGATTGACTTATGCCTTTATTTCTTACCTCACCCACAATTTTAATGCAACGTCATTAGAATATATGTATTATATATTCTAACAAACGTGTGATGGACATAATTTTCAATTATAATGTGTCAAAAAGTCCTACAGCTTCATGCAAAACATCATCACCACTACATCAATGACAACTTCTTCCTCAGCGGACCAACATCGTTGATTATAGCCTTGTTTTGAGATGTAACACCTCCAGTCATAATCCCTAAATGATTTCTTTATTAATAAAATACTCTATAAATAAAATAAATTTTTAATAGTCCAGATTGCATAATCCAGACAGTATTTTTAATCCAGAAATGTATTATAAAATCTGCGATCGAAAATACTTTTAAAAATTATGAAATATCCAATCTGAAATGCACAGAGACAGATTCTTCACATAGCAACATTTTTCAGTAAGGCCTCTCATACACAAATAACGCAAACACAAATAACAAGAAATGGGGTGTGGCTAGGAAGGAAAATGAAATAAGGCAGAAAGGAAGTAGGATTTTTTATAAACGTGAAGTGGGGATAGTTTGGATATTTTACCACCCCATGGAGTGCAACTTCAAACCATGGGACTGCATAATGCAATGCCCAAATGGAGGTGGTAAAAGCCCATTAAATGATATTGGTGTGAAAATATGTAGGCCGAAGAAAGAAGGTCCATAAGGTGGGTAGAGGACGTGGTGCCACGTGTAGAAGAATCTCCCACCCAAATCTGATGGGCTGTGTGAGGTGGATACTTATCCAGAGTCCTGGTGGGTCAACCCTACTTCTTTGTTGTTTATCCAAAATATCACACACTACGTGTCATCTCGCAGGATTTTATCCAAAACAATAACTGCACCTCTCGTTTTTTCTTTTTTCTGCACAAATTTCTATATAACATAAAACAATCAATAATCCATGTACATTTTCCTCACTCTGGTACCAGACATTTAACTCACACCACAAATTTCTTTCATAAATCAGCTCATATAATATAAAACACTCTTGTCAACATTCACCACGACATTTCAAAATAATCCATTTATGAAGAAAAATGTGATATATCCTACAAAAATGAGCAAATCAAGAAGAGAAATCAATCATTTCCTGTGTATTAGTGGAGATGGATTAATCTCAGAAAAGAACAAGAAGAAGAATCTTGAACGTAACATTTGCGTAGTCCTCACGAAATTATCACACAAAGTCATTGTCTCCTTTTTCACTCTAACTCTTCTAACATTCTCAAGAGCTATAGTATATTTATTCATGAGAAAACTTTTACACTGTTTTGGTATAATACTTTTTTATCCGTCTTAATCCTATCAATAATTTTATTTCACACTCTCATTTTTAAAAAAATATGCTTTTACAACATTATATTATATTAATATATTAATGTAAATAAATACTAAGGTGTGGGGCCAATGGTTTTGGAGCACCCTTTCAAATATCCAGCTTGGTAGCGGCAACCATAGGCACTGCATTGCATCAATATCAAAGCTAACTTATTTGCATTTGGTAGCATATTCCATTCCAAAATAGTATCACCAACCAATGACGACGACGACAACAACAACGTTTGATGTCTCCGCCGCGTGTTTCCGTGTCCCTCCTTCGTGTTCTCCTCGTTTCTCACCCAGGTTCAAAATAATTTACCCATTTTTTCATACTCATAAAGATGTAATCTTTCTCTCTTTTTTCTCATCACCTTTTCTAAAACTTGAAAGTGGTGTTACAGGTTTTCAGTTATGAACTCCTTGAATCCTCACAGGGGACGGATTAGCGTGAACGTTCCACCCAAGTTTCCAAACTTCCGGTAAGGGTGAACAAAGTGTGGACCTGCGAAAAACGAGTTTTTTTGTTTTCGTTTGCTTTGTTTTTCTCCTTGAGTGAGTGGAAAAAGGTGTAGAGTCACTTGTATTAGAAGAAAAAGATGAGCACAATATTAAACAAAATAGGATCATCTTTATATTTGGGTGCTAAAGTCTAAATAGAATGTAAGTATAATAGTTCATTTCACTTATTTTGTTTAATCTTTTTTTTTTTCATCAAATGAAACGTGGTTTTTTGGGTAATTGAAGGAGGGAAGTTGCACTGAAGGGGAATACGGAGGCTGTTGTTCCAACTTCGGTGCCTGTGCGTGTAGCATACGAGCTTCTTCTAGCTGGTCATCGATATTTGGATGTGAGGTAAGCGATTGAATATTGATTACAACAGGTGACAGTAAAAGTACAGAACTTTTTTGGAATCATATTGTAGAATCAACCCAAATCTTTTATCTTCTTTCTCCTGTTTTGTTGCAGGACCCCGGAAGAGTTCGATGAAGGACACGTTCCTGGCGCAATTAACATACCTTACATGTTCAGAGTTGGATCAGGTTCCATTTCAATTCTCAAACTTAATTTATAATAATCATCTAATTGATAGTGGGTTAGTGATAGTAATTACTTGTTGGTTCCTAATCTCAAAGTTTGTTCTCAATACAAAATATTATTTTTAACTATATTTCAATTACAAACTGACATTAATTTGTTAATTTTTATGATAATTATTTTAAAAAGTCAAATAATTGCTAATTGGATGACAGAGTAAAAGCTTTATACAACTCAGAAAAGACTTGTGGTCCTGGGTATTTTTTTTTTCTGATTTATTATGATACGAAAAATTTACCCTATGTTCTGAAAAATTCTTCTTGTTGTGTTATTATATTCCATGATCTCAATATAGATTCTCCATTGATGTATTCAGGGATGACGAAGAACAGCAACTTTATTACAGAGGTGTCCCAACATTTCAGGAAAGATGATGAAATTATAGTTGTGAGTGCATATGTTCTTAAAGCTCTTGTTGAGTGATTAAGTTCTATGTTATTTTTAGCACTCTGCTTAATTCAGATATTGACTTGTGGTTCCACAGGGGTGCCAGCTTGGTAAAAGATCTATCATGGCTGCAAGTGACTTGCTAGCTGCTGTAAGCATTTTTTTTTTTTTTTTAATTTTGAAGTTGAAAACAAGCATCCTAGTTTGTTTGAATGTCTGAATCAAGTTTTATCTAGCTGTATACAAACTTATGGAATAAGGTTACTCTTAAGTTAACTTGTGTCTAAAGTTAATTTTGTTTTTTAATGTTGAAGTTGGAAAGGATCTTAAACCATTGACATTTATAGATTAGGAGAATTTCATATTGGTTTTTTGTCATTTGGTTTCCTAGCAATATTTTGATAGCTAACCATCTTGCAAAACTTGAGCTCAAAGATTGTACATGGAGTGACTATTTCTTTTTTGATTCTGCAGGGTTTCACAGGACTCACAGATATGGCTAGTGGCTTTGCAGCTTGGACACAAAATGGACTTCCAACAGAACGATGAAGTGTTCCTGTTGGACCTGCAGCTGTATATAGAAATAAGTTTTGGGAGGAGTCGCATGCATGGAAATGCGGAAGCATCTCACCCACCAAGACAGTGGCAATCTGACACCGTGAAAACAAAAGGAAATCTGATACCAGAAAAGTTAATGTAAATGTGGGAAAAGAGGGGTTTGTCAATATAAACAATAAAAAAAGGTTAATATTTATCAAACTTTGCAAAGAAACTCTCATGCCTTGACGTGGTCTTCTTCCTCTACTTCCAATCCAAACCATGATATTTCTATTAATGAAAAATTGTGAGGCCAAAACTTAATACAAGTGGATAAGAAGTTTCTTTATTGCTTTCCAAAACAGAACATTATTTTGATTCCTAGGAAGTTAAAAAAATTATACTGATGGTAAGAAAAAAATATTGGGTAAACTTTGGATTCCTCCAAGATAATAGGACCCGGCTCTCAGTTTCAGTACCTGATAGTTATTATAATATCATAAGTTAGAAGCACATGGCAAATTTTCTTAAGATCGTTCCAAGTGCACATGGTAAACATTGTTAGTGGATTACTGGTTTGAGAATGGTGATGATACATATTTGCAGATGGTGGTGTGCTCCGGATGCCGGAACATTTTTGTCTTTTCGGCCAAGCCCTGTTTTCCTAACCCACACACGTTAAAGAGACATGCCGAAACTTTAGGGAAGGGTGTCTTAAACAATAGACTTTATTGAAAAAATGAAAAGGAAAGTTTATATTCAAGAAAAAATAATCAAAAGTTGAGACTATACTTTTAGTTAAATAAAAATTATTTTTATCAAAATAATTTTTTAAAATACAATTTAAATAAGTGAAGAATTATTTTATACTATCACATCTTTATTATTTTTGTCAATTCGTATAACACATTTTCTACTGCATTCATTTTTATTCCTTTCGCTCTTTTTTTCTTATTTCTTTTTTATCCACAACAATTCCAGTTGCAAAATTCTTGATTAATTATTGATAAATTTTGTAGTTGTTGATAAAAAGTAACCTGAGAAAAATAATACATGTCAAAGTTTGAACATAGTTCTATCCCCATTTATTTTTAAAGAAAAATATTCATTGGAATTTAGTGCATTTGCAACAACTCATACACTCCATTCAATCAAACTGCGCGCGTGTTTGGTAGCATCAACGCTAGCAGAAGACTTGCATCAGTATAAAAAGCATATAATATAAGCTTCTGTGTTATTTGAAAGGGAAACATGTTTGAAGAAAAATTATTCACGACTTGTTAGGGTGGAGAGAGAATAGTTTAATAGTCTGTTACAATCATCGAATCACAAACTGTTATATATAAGAACTTTATTTCGTTTTATTATAACTACCTTTAAAAGAACAACTATATTTTCTTTTTAATTATTGATTGATAATCTCCAGTTTCTAAACTGCCAATAGAAGAACAATCTTAACACAAATATATATGGTCATTAAACGAATTATGACAAGTGGCGTTTATACCCTTTGAATCAAATTATGCCGATTTTATTATAGTTACACTTGGTAAATCTCAAGTATCAACATTTAATGCCTCTACAAGTCCACTTCAAGGGTTTGGATACAAGGGAGTGTATCGAAAAAACTCCCAGTCAAAACACATGGAATACAATTAGCAAAAAAATAATTGTAAACGATACCTTGAATTTTCGACCTTCACTAATCTTGTATCCACCTATTCACAGGCGAACAAGTTGAATACATAAGTGGGAGAAAGACGAAGATTCTAAAAGAAATTTAAGACAAGCACAATACAACCGAACCGAATCTTTAAAGAGTAGAAACAACCAACTCAATAGATATTTGGTCAGAGTCTGACTACTATACAGGACAAAAAGGCTATACTGTCGTGTAATCCTCTAATATCAATATCAGTATTAATGATGGACCCGTCTAAGAGCAGAGAGAAAGCCATGGGGTGATTTATCCTTGTGATCATTGTTGACCTGGTAGAAAAATAAAAGTGAATTACCCAGAAGGTCCAACTCTGAGTTGGTTTTTAAATTAAGAATTAATTTTACCTCTTTGGCTATGTGCTGAAGAATTTCTATTGTTTCAGAGAAATCTGGTCTGAGAGTCGGATCTTGTTGCCAGCACCGCTGAAGCAGTTCAGAAAGTCTTGGGTGTGTGGTTTTTGGAATTGTAGGCCTTAGGCCCTAATATCAATTTAAGCACATAGAATCATTATGCCCAGACAAGAAATTGCTTCCGATGAAATTATTTGCAAAAGAAAAAGAATAAAAACCTTCTGCACCACGCCGACTGCTGCTTGTAATGGGGTCAGGCAAGAGTACGGTAGCTGGTTAAGAGAAATAGTATATCAATAAGAGTGGTATAAGACTGATCATCATTTGAGACAAAATGAGAATAAATCACAAAGCAGAAAACCCACTGTCTGGCATGAAAAGTACTCACTTCTCCAGTTAAAAGCTCCCAGAGAGCTATTCCAAAACTGAAAACATCTGCCTTCTGGTCATATGGTTTGTGTTCGATGACCTTCAAATAAAAGTCAAATCGATGGAAAGGGGTCTAAGGTACCATTAAAAGCTGAACTCTTATAAAAAATCAGCAAACCGAAGCACATAACCTAAAATCGTAAATGCCTAAGAGTCCAAGTATTAAGGCATGTTATATGAAGATGAAAATAAGAATGGAAAATAAAAACGAGGCAACCATTTCATGTATCTTTTTTTATCTTCATTTTTGAAATTTCAAGAAAAAAAGATAAAACTGAAATAAAATCACAAGTTCAATACTCATACACAATAAATTCAATATCTATATGACAAAATATTCACATCATCAACATATAAATTCAATATCAATATGACAAATATAAGATAATCCCGAACGAGTATATTTTTAATAGTTTAAAATTCTCCGTCACAATAACTCTAGTGGGTCGACTTTGCCCGGAACTGAATTCCACCTAGGATGCTTTTCTTACACTCACGCTCACCTTGCCCTCACCACACAACCCAAAATTAAAAAAAAAAAAAAAACACCATTTTCTCTGTTTTCCCTGTTCACTACCATGTTTCTCACTTTTCAACCAGCAGAACTAAAGTGCCTACCATAAATAAATACTAGTCCTGAATTGGTATTTCACCATGATCAATGATGTCACCATAAACATCAATCAGGAAATACCATGAAATCCAAGAAAATCCATACCTCAGGAGCCATCCAACGGTATGTTCCAGTTTCAGCTGTCATCACACCAGACTGACTTTGCACTCTAGCAACCCCAAAATCAGCAACCTTTACCACCTGTTGAAGAACAACAACCTATTTTAGTGATGTTTTCATCTCAGGTCTGTGTTCGTAGCTCATATTTTACTGTATTCTAACAACAACCCAGCATCACACAGTTACCCATCCTAAACTTGTTTCTATAGATAATAAACTATAGTGGTTATTGTGATTCAAGATGACACAATTTTCATTCATTGATAAATAAAGAACCAAATACTAGTATGAATAAGAAATGAGGAGAGATACGCATAAGGCTAGTAGCCTTTTAGATTCAAGCATTTGGCTCCTCAAAGTGATGGGTTAAAGTGCAGTTATAACTGTTGATTTGGAAAACAATGATTGAGATATGTGCATGTATTTTATCACAATTTCAACCATTGATTTTTTAATAAATAACTGTAGCTGTTCTTTATTCAGTAAAATGTACTCCCTTTCTTTAAAGGAGTTAAATCCCAAATTCAACTTATAATACCTCCAGTAGGTAAACAAATCTCTTTTTGTTTAGTCGAAAACATGAAAGATTATAAGTATGGCGATATTTGTGAATAGAGAACATAAAAGTAGTGAAATTATATTACAAAACCACATTAATTATACAGAGAACATAGAAACATGGACCTAATAACACTGAAAATGCAAGAGACAGTATCAATGTGTGCATTCAATATTCATGGAATCCTCTTACTTCATTTTCATCCATCAGAAGATTGGCAGTCTTGAGGTCCCTGTGAATTATATTATTTTGGTGCAAATAGTTCATTCCCTTGGAAACATCAATTGCTACTTTTAGCAAAGATGGAAGCTTAAATACACCTCTTTGTTTGTGCAGAAAGTCATATAAGCTTCCCCTAGACATAAACTCTGATAAAGTCATAAACATGAGCACATAAGCATTAAAATTGCATTACCAGGAGACTCATTAAGGCACCCAAATCATCTTAGAATTACTTGATAAAACATATATAGGTAAGCATAGATATTGTAACAATTCTAAAACTAGTATAAATGAAAAATAAAGTAGCAATACGAATATAAAAGGAAGGCATCACAAGGCTTCCACCATTATCGGGTGTGGGGAGGGTCAAAATGTATGCAGCCTCTACTTATGGCAGAGAGGTTGTTTCCACAACTAAAATCGTTGATCACAACAAAGCAGTAACATTATCATTAAACCAAAGCACACCCTCTAAACAAACAAATTCCTTGAAACATAATCGAGTGACATCATAAATTCTCAGAATTCTTTCCTATTTACCAGTAACAATACAAAGATTCGGGGGCCTGGTACATGCGCCGATGAACTGAACAACATTCTTGTGTCGAATCTTCCTGCAACCCCAAGATAAATCGTAGTCGGTAAAGGAAAAATGATTGCACAGGACTACAAAGATACCATATCACCGTACCAACCACTAATACTCACAAACTAGGATAAAAAAACAGTTTCACACACTAGTGAAGTTGTCAGGATTGAAATATTATTAGATATTTTCAGAGGCATTTGATGTAATGAATATCTGAAATTGAGAAATTATTTTTAGTTAATATATTTTTTCCAGAATGGTCTAGAAAATAAGTCAGACAAGTACGGAAGTCCATGCCATAATTGTAATTCAGCCGGAAGTTCATGAACCTTTGATACAGGCATTTTAACAGTCTATCTATGATGCCAATTTCATGGAACTGAAATCATATAACAGAAATATCAACACTTTTAGAAACAAAATAAATAAATTACAGCATGGTTCACTTTAATCAAGCAGCACTATAGGTAGCAGAACTTTACACGTGGTTTTCAAACTGAAATAAAAATAAGACAGAAAAGATCTAGCCAGAAGTATAATGTCTGACCAGTTCATATTTTATGGGAATAGTAAGAAATGCATAATCCTCAATAGAAAATAAGCAACTAATAGCACAATATATGAAAGAACATCAAGTCCTCCATCACTTCCATTCCTCCGTTGTAGTTATAGGTTGTGCAAGCCAGATTATCATCTAATATAATACAAAATGAATAATTATAAACAAGAAAGTGGAAGCTAAAACACAAGGCAGGAAAGCATGAGAAATAAATATCTCAGTCATGGTAAATATAAGTTCCACAATTACATTCAATCATGTAAACAAACCTCATGATATAAACTTCTTGTGCAAACTCCTTCAGCATATCTGTACTTATGCGCTCAGGCTTGAGAACTTTGATAGCTACATCTTGACTGCAATATGTACCTCTGTACCTAAGGAATTTCAAAGAAATACATAGAGAGAGACCTCAGCTACAAAGATTAGTAGAGTTCCAATATAATCAAGCAAAAATAACTTACAAGTCACCAAATGACCCAGAGCCAACTTTGTTTTCATATTTCAGCTGGTTGGTATCGAGTTCCCAGACATCAGCTCCATCAGTTGGTATTTGAATGCAATGAGGGGATGGTTCTATCCTTGTCTGGTAATGTTCATTGGCAGCACAATGTATGCCCTGATTTGACATATTTTGCTCCTGCAAAGCAAATAAGAAAGTTTATATCATTAAGTGCTTAACAAAAGGAGACAATTTATTTTGACAGAGATTGTCATTACTTGAATGTAGTTCAAACTTCCAATTAATATCAATCCTTTCTAAAAAAATCCAAACTACAATAATCTCATCTTCCCTGCTTATCTTGAATATGTGTCATTTTGTCAAAGTTCATAGCAACTGCAAAAAATTAAGATATTTCCAAAAGTATATAGAACTTGGTATTCTGAAATTGTCACGAGTTCCCAATCCCGAAAGTTAAGGTGTTAAGTGAAGACTCGTGAATGGCTGTTATTACATCTCCAACGAAATAATTAAAAAGGAGAATATACCTTAACCTTGTAAATTTCCTTTTCTAACACACCTTTCAGCTCCTCAGTTTCCTAATGGCCAAAAAATATATAATAAATACAACAAGTTTGGATGTCGAAAACACAATTGAAAAAGCAAATAAAATTAAATATTAGATAAAAATAGAGAAATCATGAACATGTTGTAAGAACTGCAAGCAAAACAATCAATGTATAGAAGGGCAAAAGATTCAAAATCCTAGTAAATTACATGACAGCTAAGCACTCTTGCAAGGAGCCATTACATTAGTAAACAAAAGAAGTGGAAAAGAAAAAAGTTTGCAGATAAAAAGGCAACTCAACAAAGTGTTATTCGTCCAATTTGAATGTACACAAAAGGAGTCCCCAAACATACCCCACAGTGTTCTAAATTTGTCAAAAACCATCATATTTATCAATTTATATCTATAAAACAAGTTTGTTAGAAATGCCACAGAGACAACATAAGTAATCACACATCATCTACTGAAATGAAAAGGTAAACATACCACAAAGAGATGAGAAGTTACAGGTATTATATATGCTTTTACAAAATCAAAATTGCAAATACTCATGGCAAGATGCTTATCAAGGCATGCATAAAGTCCTTCTATTTTCCAAAATACTTGCTAGTGATTTTATGAGGTCATTATTTGGCTACTTTCGTCCTACCTCATTGGGCCATCCCTCAACAACAAAGACATCCAGAGAAAATCCATCAGTGGTGGAAAATGCATGAGCTTCTTGAATATTCAGTCCCATCTCACCAAGTATTGATGTTAACTGAAATGCAAAGCAAAAGGGTGACAGACAGCCATAATATAAAATACAGTTGTTACACTCTATTTTATTATGAAGAATTTAATTTTAATCCACTCCTCATGTGAAAAAAAATTACATTGACGTCCAATAACCTTGTCAAATCGTACAATGAATTTGACACCTCATGCAAGTGTTAACATTGTCAAATTCATTTAATTATGTGATAAATCATATCATTAGATGTCAATGAAAACCTTTTTAGATTGATAATGCATCAAAATTAAACTTGCTTAAGAACTCCAAAGATTTGTATCCTAGTGCAAGGATATCAATTTGAGTTGGCCACAGAATTTGCAAAATCAAGAAGTAGTCCTCTCACTGTTTGGAGGTCTTCCAGACACCGATTAGATCTAGTTATCCAGATAATACAGTTTTGAGCACAATTGAAATTTTCCCTTTTCAAAGTATAAAAGAAAGTTATAATAGGCCAAAGTAATTATCAACACCACTCCCCCCCAAAAAAAAAAAACAGTTAAAGTAAAACACTCCTTTCTTTACATTTCATATTACACAATTAATTATATATTTACAGGAGTGCATCCATATTAGAGTTTAAAAAGTTACAATAACAGAAAATGTCAAGAGATGACAACTGAAAAGATTATTATATGTGTTTGTGAGTTATTCTCTTAGGTTTTTAGTTGTATCTTCAAAAACTCCCAATCTAATCTGTGTGAAAAAAGAATGTTTGGGCAAAATTATAACTTGAAGTACTTTACAATGAAAACATTCAACATGTAATTTTAGTTTGACAGCATATTGGCAAATAATTTGCCCATAATCAACACAAAAGACACTATAGTCATAATTGCACCCTGCATGGAACTACATACAATAAGTGCTCTAACCCAATTGACGGCCCAGAAATGAGTGATATTGCTTGTTATCATGTCAAAAGCTGAATAATACAGTAGAAAAGAAAATATAACAAGAATTATATGAAATAAAATAACGCAGTAATTTTAAAGAACCGTTTTCAAAAGCATCACAACATTTTTAAAAATGAAGTCAGAATTAACCACCTGACTAAGGAGTTTAGGCTTGTCAACTGTTGAAAAGGTAATCTCGTGCATGGGCCTAAAATTTAGTAAGTAAAAGGTTAGTACTAGTTAAACTTTTAAACATTAGTATATTAATTAACTGTTATAAGCCAATGGAAACAACATGCTACCCCTAGAGAAACTCAATACGGAGAGTGTGTAATCAGGAGTGTTGGCATTCACAACCTTGTCAGTACCCCAAGACAATAAATACTTATTGACTGATTCTACAGTTTATTTTTTTCTGTACATCATACATCAGTACTTATCACGTCTTCATGAAAAGATGAAAATGCATGTTAACAGAGTTAAATATTCTGCAACATCGCTCTCTCTAAAACTTGGAAAAAATAATAAACCAAGAGACTTGTAGTTCGAAAAATATTATCTTCAAAGGGTGAGATTTTATCATAGTCTATATATCAACCTTATCATAAAATACATGTTTCTACTTTATCAACATAAGACACGTATTAGCGATACGAACTAAAGCTGAAGAGAGCAGTCCATTACCTAGGAAAATATGGTGTTACACTCATAGCACTTCCCCCATCTTCAATGTTATTTTTGGTTGTTTGAAGGGCAAGAGCTTCAAGATTAGAGGATGAACCAAATGTGGGTGGTGGATGAATTCTGTTTTCCCGAGAGAGAGTCAAAGAAATGACATTAAAAATTAAATAATTGGCACAAATGAAAACATAAAAACAAGAGCTTAGATAATAAAAAAGGATTGTACTTATTGAGCAACAGATATCAAAATTACACAAGCCATACCCCTGCTTTAAAGAATAGTTAAGAGAACTCTGTGCATCTTCTATTTCAGAAGGATCTGAATGTATGGAATCAGCATAATTTGCACCACCAAAAGGATATACCTGCATTAAGGGTGAAACTGTTATAAACTAATCTGTATGTAGCACGTCTCTGTACTTGTAGTAGAGCTCATAAAGAAAATGATGGCATAGTTTCAAATTTGCAAACAGCTAACAGTGTAGTCAAGGAAAAAACAGTTCCAGGTATCCTCCACAACGTTTAAAAAACTGAATTCTTCATTTGATGGGAAAACATCTAGCCTTAGTCAAAACTAGTGAAAATACAAAACTAAAGAAAATAACCTTATATTACGATTCATCAGTGTTTTAATTACCTGTACTAAGCGAACTTGAAATGCAGGTCGAGATGCAGGATCTTCCGCCAACTTGAGCAATCTCTTGTGAGCTAGAACATCTTCCGCCCTCTCAACATTTACATCCAACGCGTACCTATGTAGTAGCAATCAGAGTGACCAACCAGGAGACTCGTACAAAAACCACTCTGGCAAATCCACTTACAAAAGTAAAGTAAAAAAAAAAAGGACAAAAAAAGAAAATCACTCAGCTATCTTCTTCCTTCTTCATTTTCTTTCTCAAATCTCATCAAAATTCAAAATAACACGAAAAGCACTCAGGATTCAGTTAAAAAACACAAGCAATCAGGAATATACAAAATCACCGGCCACAAATTCCCTACCAATCATTTTCACCGCTTTTACAAAAAAAAAATCAAATATAGAGGAGAACGTGAGAACAGAGGTTAGTTAGGTAGTTAGTTAATTAACACGGAAACAGCGTGAAAGACCTAGCAGGAAGGCGATTGAAGTGAAGCCAAAGCTGATCATCGAAGCCGGGAACGTGCGCCTCCTCGCAATCGGAATCCTGAATACGCCGCAACACCTCATTGTACACCTCCAGTTTCTGGCGGTGGTGCCGCGGGTGGTTAGCGTGCGACAACTGCACCGCTCTGCTCCCGCAGCTCTCAATGTCATGCTCGATCACCATGAACACAAGCGATCACCACCACACACAATAAGAAGAAGACGAAACGACGGAGAGAAAGAGATCGTGAGAACGGAAGAAGAAGCGAAACCGATAGAAGAAAAAACGGAAGGAGAAAGACGATGGAGATTCAGTTGACGGAAAACTCTTTTTGAGTCTCTCTTTTTTATTTTAATCTTGTTGCTTGTTTGGTTGGGTTCTCTTTCCAGGTACTAATGAGTGTTTTTGCTTCGGCGATGAGTGTTTGTTCCCAGCTATCCACGTCAGAGTGGGCCCCGCATTCCTCCCAAAGTGGGCACACACAGCAAATTGAAACTTTGCTTATTGGATAATTAAATATTTCTTTTCCGCATCTCATCTCCGAATAAATCAAGATGCTTTTTTTTTTTCTCTTTTATTGTGGACTAAATAAAATAGTAATAATTGTAATGATATAACATCAAATTTGGAAAATGGGTGAAAAATAAGTAAATACAAAAATAATAATGGGCCCACGTGGACTCTGTCCATGGTTTATTCGGGAATATGGGCTTTCTTGTAATCCTTAATCCTTATCCTCTCGGATTAAAAATTGTGGGCCTACCAAACCATAGAACCTTCTTTTTCATCGCACCACTACTAGGACTAGGGGTCGTTTTGGGAGCACGATCTGTAATGGGAAGAATAAAAAAACAAACAAAATTTTAATAGCAAAAGTTTTGGAATCTGATGTAATGTACCTTTCTATGAGGGGGTTTTCATTTAATGTAAGTGTTTTTTTATTTGCTTTAGAAAAAGTTACTATATTCCTGAAAAATAAAATTGGAAAGGATGTTAATGAAATTGAAAAGGCTACAATTAGCAATGTTGTTTTTAGGTAAATTAATGAACATGTAGTAATATTAGAGGTTAGCATTTCTGGAAAAAAGTTAAAAACTTTTAAATTATTGAAGATAATTTTTTTGTTTATATTACATTATCTTATATGTTATTCCAACCACCACAACTTTCTTAGATGTTGTTGGGGTTGTTAAATTATATTACATCTAAAATATTTTCTATTTTAGTTTTTAAACTAACCTTTGTTATAATTTTATATTCATCTTAAAATTATATTAGCAAACTAACAAAATAATTCCTGAAGAATAAACTATATCTCTAAAACTTAATTCACCTATCTAAGAATAACTTTCCGAAGCTTTTAAACGAGTACTTTACAGTCATTCCTTGATAGAAGAACACTTTAAACAAATTTTTTTTACCATGCTTCTTTTAGAAGGAAAGACCACCTTTTAAGAATTTTTTTTTTTTTTAACTATTATAACTAGATTCTCGTACTATATATACTAGAATTTTGAAATATACTTATAATCTCTGAATTTTGAAAATGTGTGATTAAAATTCAATCTATTTTTATTTATTGTTATTTCAATTTACGTGAATTATTAGGATGTACGTAAAGATGACACTTGAATCCATATTTGTGAGTATTGTGTGAATAATTGATTTTGATAAAAAAAATACCTATAGGTACGAATATATACATATTTATCTTATTTTGATTTTCATATTGTTTCAATATCCATTTATGTTTTTATATTTGTCTCTATTTTAAATTATTAAAACATTTTTCCATTTTAAATTATTCAAAAATATTAGTTTTTAGGTAATCTAAAAAATTTATAATAACTTCTTTTAGTCGTAGTAACTTATTTCTAAATATTTTATTACTTTTACTCTTTTTTAAAATTATTAACTTTTATTCAATTGTTATTTTACATTCTTAAATATTTATATAATTATAATTTATTTATTGATATTTGATATTGGAAAAAATAATATATATATATATATATATATATATATATATATATATTTATAATTTATTTATTTATATTTTATATTAAAAAAAATAATATATATATATATATATATATATATATATATATATATTTGACATTGAATACTTAATAATTTTATATTTTCTTTACTTTGATCTTTATTTTTTATAAAAAAAATATTTAATTAATATTTAAAAAAAGTAAATATATGAATTCAGATGTAAGTAGAGACATTCCTCAAGAGAACTACGGATGAAACATAAAAGGTAATTGAATCTTTACTTCAAAGATGGAAATATACTCAAATTTGCAACCGCTCTACCTGTTCCAAATTAAAAAGTAATTGAATTCATATTTGGTAACTTTCAACTTGAACCCAAGAGCATAATACTTTTATTGAACACAATATTTGACATTCCGTTGGGAAGTTTTAGGGTCAATTTTGAGTAATCTTATTTATTTTATAGATGCCATTAGTTATATTGGTTGTCTATGTACCATCAGATAGACTCATTATTTTGGTAATACTAGACATAAACGATTTTCATTGTAGCTTCTAAGCAATGTTTATGCAAAAATCAACTTTTTATTGCAAAATAAAAATCTCTTTTACTTAGAACTAGTTCTATGAAAGAAGAAACTCAACCCATAACAACCAATACATCAGTGATGAACTTATAAATGGAACAGGACTAAAGTTTAATTACAATATATACAGCATCTAATTTCGTTTATATTAGCAATTGTTGATGATCTGTATTTAATTGAAAGGACAAAAAATGAGTTTTGAAACATTTGTAATTATCATCATTGTTGTGCATGCAGCATGTTTAGTCGAGTACAACAATATTCAACGATTCAAAGATGGAGGGTGTTTTTCTTTTCTTGATCACAATTTGAGTCGCATTTATATAGGTTGGTTTGACATGGCCAAAAATGACTCTACACACATGCCAGGAGCCAAATTCACCTATAGAAATAGGGAAAAACACTGAACATAAAAAAACCTCGATGCATGCATGCCGATCAAATTACAGGTTTTAACTGCAAAACTATGAAGACATCAAAGAGAGAACAAAAAAGAAAGAGGGTTGTCATTTATTTTCCAACACATTACAATTCTAAAACTATCAATATCTATACAATAGAATCGGAACTATACTTGGAAATCCAATTAGGTCCAATTTTAAAATTGTATAACTCCCAATACAAAATTTATAATTCTGAATCAGTTTTAGTTTTGTTATAAGTGTACTGAAATCGAAATTTTAAACGAGTATTTGATAAGAAGCTAAAATAAAAATATATGGCTAATTATACTCGTGCTTATCTCTTTGCAGTTTTATTAGTCTAAAATTGAGAGTTTCTTTCTAACTACCATAACAATCAAATGCATACATATTATTTAAAAGCAATATCCATTATGAGAGTGTTGACTCGAAATAAATGGATTTTTTTACAGGCAATCTTATACGGGGTCAAAGACAAAAGATACGTGATTGTTATCTTTATTTTTTTTTATTATGAAGGTGGTTGTGATCTTATCTTAAAGGTCCTTAATCGATATCCATCATATACAATATTGGAGTAGCAACTTTATTAATTGAAAGGCATGTATCATGTGTATGTCCATTGGGGTCCTAGTCTCACCGACCAACAATTTCAACACCAAAAACTAATGTCCACTACTAGGAATATTTACCTAGTTTAGTGATATGACCCCTCGTTTTTTAATAAAATATTATTATGGGAAAATTTTATATGGCACTGTAATAATTATAACTATATGATTTGATAGTTTCAAAACCTTTGAAAATAAATTCAATTGGCTAAATCGTATTTTTTATTTTTCTTTTTTAGAGGGGGACAATTTATTTAATTGTGATTTAGAAAAAACACAAAAATTGTGTGAGCTAAATTGGGCCCACTTATCTGATCCAGACTGACAAAACTCTACACTGTTTCTCAGGTCCAGCCCAAAATTAGAGTGATTCTTACTTCCTAAACCTGACTTAGCACAATTATCATTATATTCTTAGTGAAGAAAAGTTAAATAAATCTTACACCTTCTCATCTCTTAATCTCTTAATCTGAAATATAATATTTTTAATTCCGAATTATATAATTTAAAATATAAAAATCTCAAAAGTATGAAGGTAGAAGAAAAATTACTCCCAAAACTATATAATCTTATTCTGTTTAATCCTGACAAAATAAAACTTCTTATTATTGTTTTTTACACACTAAAATTTCAATATTCTAAATTTGCCCTTTCCATTTATAACTTGATAGAAACATAGTCATCACCTTGGCAACATTGAGGTAAGTTATTACTTTTTTTCAATTTTGTGTTTCAACCAGCATGTGGGACATTATGGTACTTAGTTGCAGATGATAAGAGATACTGTCGTATCGTGTTACTTGCTTTGGAATATGTAATTTTTTAATATATATTAACGCAAACATATGATTTCACTTCATGGTTATGATATTGATGGAAGGAAAAAATATTATAAAAATAAATATAAAAATAAATATTAAATTATAAATCCTAAACTTTAAATAAATATTAAATTCACGTTCTACTAAATACTACTGTGATTAATTCTTTATAATATTAATGGATATTATAATCGATATTGAACAAAATATAAATTTATTATATAATCAATTCGTTTTTTATATTAATGATAGAATCAATCAAAATATGATATGTTGATTTAATTATGATTTTGTATGATGTTTGTATTTATTAATAGTTACTTTCCATTTCTCATTAAGTCAATATAAATAAAATGTAAAACATATGTCAACTTCTAACATAAATTTGAGCAATTTTTGATTTATAAATTTCACTTTAATATTTCTAAACATATTAATTGATTATGTTCACTTTATAGTTGATTATATCAAGAAAGTTTACTTTTATCTGGTTTTCCAAATAATTAATTAAAAAAAATCAAGGATATAAATTAAATATAGAAATATTTGTTATCGCAGGTAATTCATGTTTATACATGGATTATGTCAATTGAATCTAAAATATTTACTCTGGCAAATAATGACCATGGATTATGTCAATTTAATCTAAAATATTTACTCTGATAAATAGTGCAATGTAAAAAAGTGAATAATCCATTCTTATGTTTAAATATAATTAACTATATCAATTGATAGTAATTGTTCTCCCCTGCATCAAAGGAATGTTTTCAGTAAAAGTTAATATAAATAGAAGTTATGTCTATCCAACCTAAACAGTTCTCAGAACTTAAATAAGTGAAGTGACATTAGCCTAATATTTTTTATTTCTTTAATTCAAACAATTATTTTTTTTATTTTTATATTTCTTTTTTATATTTAGTCAAAATATGTGAATGAATATTTATATCTTTCTTAATTTTGAAAAACGTTTTTCGAAGAGTGACTTACAAAAAAATATTTTTCGTAAATTATTTTTTATCTTTTGAAAAAAGTTTTTTGAAATCATAATGTTCTCATAAGTAATTTTTCTTTCTCCTGAAAACGTTTTTTCTGTAAACATTCTTCTATATCTCTTCTTTCAAAAAATATTTACTTGTAATACATAAACTTTTACAGAGAAAACGTGTTCTGGAGGACATTTCACTCACTCCATAATCCATTAAGGATTTCATTTTTCGAAACCCATTTATATAACTCACTCATTTGAGAAGCTTTCCTTACAGCACTCGTTACCACGCTTGTTGAAAAACGCCCACATCACTTAGTAGCTACTCACTGTACCACTCTGCCTTTTAATATTTTAGCAAGAGTGTTTGTGGTATTATCAATTTATGATGGGTTGCATAAACCAAATATGGAGGTGCAGGAAACAATTGTCTTTAATTCAAGCCTTACTATACAGAAACAGGTCAATAGTCAACTCAGAAATTATAACCATAATTTATTATTATTATTGAAACCAATCCCATATACCTATATTATATATATATATATATATATATATATATATATATATATATATATATAATTGAGAGGTAAAATTAAATAATTAATATTCTAATATGCAATGGAGTACTCATTCTTTAAATTATAATCAGTTACTATTTAGTAATGGAGGTTGTTTAGAATGATAATGATGATATTATAAAACAATTAGAGTGTGATAAAAAATTGTTAGATATCCAAATATGAATCTAAGTCTCACATTGAGTAAGAATAAGAAAGTTAAACAATATATAAAAACAAGACTCACAAACTTAATGTCTTAAGATTTTTGGTTAAAGGAGGTATTATTCTCTTATATGTTTGGCCCTTTTCTCATTATTTTTATTTGGTCTCCCTGATATTTTTCGCTTATATTTTCCCAGAAAAAACCTCCATGGCTAAAATAGTAACCAAGAAACTCTTTTAAAAATATTTTTTTTATTCGGGTTTGTGATCTATATTAATAACTTTGCATCAATGTTTGGTGGGTTAGAATATTAACAAATTAAATATATAAACAACATTAAATTAAAAACAGAGAAGTATCTTCAAGGCAAATTGTTTTGGAAGAGGTGAGATGAGTTATATTTTAACTTTTAATGTAATCTTAAATTATTTTATTTATATTTTTCACTATGAAACAACCAATTAATAACAAAAATTACAAATAATTTGACTAAGATTAATTTTGTAAAATTAATATTTTCTTTGTTCGGTTATTAGTTTTTGGAACATGTATAAAACAAATCTAAAAGGACATATTATATATTGAAACATATATAATTCAGATAAGAAAAAATTGTTAGAACACTGTGATGATAGTTGACTTCTTCAATAAAATGAGTGAATCACATAAGTACATATACAGTATTGCAAAACTTAGAAAAATCACGTAACTACATATACAGTCTTGCAACAGAAAATTTTTCGAAGATCTGAATGTTGAAGAAAACATCTTTTATAAACTGCCTGAGAAATATAACTGAAAAATCTGAATGTTGAAAAAAAAATATCTTTTTGAAATTGTTTATCTTTGGAACCCAAAAATATAAGAAGAAGAACATTTCAGTAAAACAAAAAACAAAAAAACTAAACAAATAATAAAAGGAAGTTTGAATTTCACCGTACAAAATAATACATTAATGTACTCTAAAAACATGTGAAATTAACAAAAGAAACAGGAGTTAACTATCTAGTGTTCCAAGAGAAGATAGAAATTTCTTAGTTTGTTAAGCTAACATTGATATATAATGGATTCACAAATAAGAAATTAAATAATTGGAAGAGAAAAAAATGTGTTATAACTTTGTACGAAAATATGAAAGAATTGAAAGTAAGGAAAGGAAGTTAATTACCTGTATTTGATGTTGTGTGAGCTGAATAACATATCAAATAGCATTGAGATATTGACATGGCTTAATCAAACCCATAAACAGAAAAACGAAATAGTTTGAAGTATGAGTAACTGAGACAACACCAAAATAGCTATATCACAAAAGAAGAAATATGGTTTTTATATAAAAATGTGTGGGAAATGTGGGTAAGAGATTCTGAAAATAGCATTTAAAGTACTTCCAAAACTTATAAGCAGCAGACAGAACATCTTTTAATCTTTTACAAAACTCTACTTTTAACTCCACTTCCTAAAAGTTAAATTTATCTAAACTCCTTCCACTACATTGTATCAACTGTAGGTTAGAATCTTGTATTTTTCTCATCTACCTTTCTTCTCTTTTAAACAATATTTTTATTTATTTGTTTGTTTTTTTTATAAAAGGAAGAAAAATTCTAGAACATGTATAAAATAAAAATCTAAAACCACATATTATATGTTGAAATGTAAGCAATAGTCATACAAAAGATGTTATAACATAACTATATAATATTCCAACAGAAAACTTAAAAAATCTGAATGTTGAGAAAACATTTTTTGAAACTGATTATCTTTGAAATCCAGAAATATAAAAGGAAGAAAAATTCTAATATAAAGAAAACTAAAAGACCAGACAAATAACAAAGACAAATAAGAAGTTCAAGTTTTTCCGGCTTTACAAAATAATACATTAATATATTCTCAACAAACAAATGTGGACTTAACAAAAGAAACTGCCGATTAGACATCCAGTGTTTTTAAAGAAATTAAAATTTTTCTAGTTTCTTAAGCTACCTTCATATGTAACGTATTCACAAATGAAAAAATTGAATAGTTACTGGAGAAAAAAAATGTGTATAAAAAAAAGGAAAAATTGAAAGTAACGAAAGGAAGTAAATTACCTTCATTTTGATGTTGTGTGAAATAGAGAAAAGATAAAATAGCATTAAAGATATTGACGCGCCTGAATCAAAACCCAAAACCAAAAATGAAGTGTTTTAAGGTATGACTGAACCGAGCCAACAGCACAATAACTACCTGAAAACAGTGATTTATGTTCAATGAAATTGTTTGACAGAAGGAGGGTTTTTATACAAAAATGTGTGGGGACTGTGTTTAAAAAGTTTTGAGAATAACATTTAAAGGTTCCTACTCCCAAAACATTTAATTACATTTATCCTTTTATTTTTTTTTTCATTTATTAACCCGTGACATAACCCTTTTAATGATTCACAAAACTCTATCTTAAAGTCCACTTCACCAAAGTCAAATTTATCTAAACTCCTTTCACTACACTGTCTCTCATGTTACAATCAAAACTTTTTTCTCATTTACCTTACATCTTTTTTTAAATAATATTTTTATTTATTTATTTAGTATACATACTCTAATGTTTATCCACATATATCTTTTTAAAATAATTCTGCAGTGCAAAATTTCAGTCATTTTTAATCAGTCCATAACAACTAATAATAACATCAGACTTTTTATAGTTAATTTTTAAACATTCTTTTGCCTCTTTTATTCTTTTGTTTCACTTTATCTTTATACTTATTAATAAACCTTTAGTTTCACTCGTACAAAATTAATCATGGTAACGGTATAATTGATTTATTTAATGAAAGTTAAAAGATTTCATTACTATTTTTTATTTTAATGAAAAATTAAAAGTTTTATATGAACAGTATAAAAGTTAATTAAAAATCTATGAAATTTATTTAATTTTTTACTTTAATCTTAAATAATTTAAATGATAATAGTTACACATGTTAAGAGATTGAAATTATACAAAAAAAAAGTTAATTTTAACAATTTAAATGAAATTTAAAATTCTTTAAAATTATCTTTTTATTTTCATAATCCTCGTATTATAAAAGAAATAAAATATAGGATCAAAACTTCTCCCGTAAATTAAGGTTACTTATATATATATATATGTATTAACATATATAAAAAAAACTAAATAAATTACTTAATATACTAAATAAAAATATATATTAAATTTTCACATGTATTTTTCATTTTCTTAAGTAACAAAAATAAGATAAGAAGAAAACTCATTAGTTTGACACACAAATAATTTTATAATTACTTTATGTATTGAACAAAAGAATATATAATTATTTTTTTTAAATAATTATTATATCTTAATATATATATTAGAAAATAATTTTAAAAATTAGTGTAAACCACAAACATTGAATATTAAAAAAATATATGTGTTATCTTCCCAATAGTTTTTTAAAATTAAAGTTTGTAAGTATCATTATTTTTAGCTAATAGATATAAGTATTCGTGACTAAAATGAAATATTTAATATTTAAAAAAAATACAAAAAACCAGTAATAACATTGTCTTTGGATGAAAGATCTCCACCATCCAAATTGAAATGTATTTAAGTTGAATTATGAAATTTTCTAAATGATTTGTTTGCATATTAATTAAAATATATTATATTTTAACTTTTTTTGTTTAGATTTCTTTTAAGATAAAATTTCATTTAAAAACATTTGTCTTAAATTGTAAATTTTGAAATTAAATTTATTATATAATAATGTAATAATTGTTTTAATATATATTTGTTAATTCTGAAATAATTATTTTGTCATAAAGGTATTGGAAACATTAACCCCCTTATAAGAAAAAAAGAAGTAATCATCATTGTGATTAGGTTCAATAAATATAACAATTAAATATAACAAGGTATTACCCATTACTTTTAATAATACATACTGTGATATAATTATTGTAAATTAATATTATTTTAACATGACAGTATATGTAAGTTATTTCAACCACTAACATTATATATAGAATATTAACACATTAAATGTTTTATAAAGAACATTAAATTAAAATCAGAAAGTATTGAATGTTGTAGATAGATAAAGGCCTTATTCACTTTAAGGAAGTTAGATGAGTTATATTTTAGCTTTTAATGTAATATTAATTATTTCTTTATAACTTATTTTTCAACTTTTTGATGTAATATTAATTTTTTATTTATACTTTCAATGATAAAACAAATCATTAATAATGAAAATTAAAAATAAATTGACAAAAATAAAATTAATTTCGTACAATTAATATTTTTTTTTCTCGGTTAATAATTTGGAACATGTATAAAATAAATCTAAAATGACATATTATATATTGAAATCTATACAATAGAGATAAAAAAAATGTTAGAACAGTGTGATTATTGTTGTCTTCTTCATTCTTCATTATAATGGGTGAATCACGTAACTACACATTCGTAAGAAAAAAGAAATCTGAATATTGACATTAAAAATAAGTTATATTTTAACTTTTAATATAATATTAATTTTTTATTTATAAATTTCAACAATAAAGTAAATAATTAATACCAAAAAATACAAATAAATTGACGAAAATAAGATTAATAGCGTAAAATTAATATTTTCTTTGTTCGGTTATTAGTTTGGAACATGTATAAAATAGATCTAAAAGGATATATTATATATTGAAATGTACACCTTATACATAAAAAGATGTTAAAACAGCGTGATTCTAGTTGTCTTTCTTCAGTATAATGGATGAATCAAATAACTATATATATGCTATCGTAACAGAAAACTAAACAAAAATATGAATAAATAAAAAGGAAAACATAATTTTGAAACTGATTACTTTTATAATTCAAAAGATATAAGGAGAAAAAGAATTCAGTATAAAAGAGAATCAGACAAACAGAACAAAATTCAATTTGACCCGTACAAAATAATACAAATGTATTCTGAACAAATAATTGCGGAATTAACAAAAGAAACTCCAATAGCATAGTTAAACATATAGTGTTCCAAAAAAAAATTAAAAATTCTTATTTTATTAAGCTAGCATTGATATGTAATGGACTTGCATGTAAGAAGTAAAAAAGTCAGCGAAGGAAGAATATATTACAACTTTGTAATAAAAAAGATTATAAAATAATTAAGGAAACGTGAATTACCTGTATTTGATGTTGTGTAAAATAAAGAGAAAATGAAACGGCATTGAGATATTGACGCGGCTCAATCAAAACCCAAAAACAAAAGTGAAGAAGGAAAGTGTTTTGAGATATGATCGAACCGAGCCAACACCACAATAGCTGATACATCACAAACATAGGAGAAGAATGATTTAGGTTTGATGCTAAAATAGCACAATATTTTATACAGAAATGCTAAAATGATTTGATGAAGAAGGTGTTTGATAGAAGAGGGCTTTTATACAGAAAATGTGAGGACTGTAATTAAGAGCTCTGAAAATGCATTTAAAGGTTCCTACTCCCAAAGCTCTTACAAGCAGACAGGACATTTAAGTTTCTTCATCTTTTGTTTTTTTCATTTAATAACCCTTTTTAATGTTTCACAAAACCCTGTATTCAACTTTATTTGGTAAGAGTCAACTATCTACTTTTACTCTAATGTCTCAAGTCTCTTCTTAGGATTGCCCCCCATTTTTACCTTTATTGTCTTTTAAACAATATTTTCATTTTTATTTTTATTATACACCTCTAATTCTTATTGGTATAGGTTTTTCTTTTTTCTTTCTTTTAAATCAACCTTCAGTCCAAAGTATCAGCCATTTTTAATCAGTTTAATTTTTTTTTTAAATTGTTTTGCCTCTTTTATTTATTTTATTTGTATATTCATTCATAAACTTTTAGTTTCTGCGCCTCGTACAAAAATGAACATTGTATAATTATGTTATCTAATAAAAGTTAAAATATTTCATTATTATTTTTATTTTAATGAAAAATTAAAAGTTTTATATTATATAACTATAACAGTATAAAACTTAATTAAAAATCTATGAAATTTATTTTAATTTTCTATTTTAATGCTAAAGGATTTAAATGTTAATGCTTACACATGTTAAGAGACTGAAATTATGAAAGAGTTAATTTTAACAATTTAAATGAAATTTTGAATTCTTTAAAATTATCTTTTTATTTCCATACTCCTAATATTATAAAAAAAATAAAATATAGGATAAAAACTTCTCCAATAAATTAAGGTTACTTTTATTTATATATATATAACATATATCAAAACTAAATAAATAAATTACTTACTATATTAAATAAAAATATATATTAAATTTATACATGTATTTTTCATTTTCTAAGTAACAAAAATAAGATAAGAAGGAAAACTCGCTAGGTTGACACACAAATCAAACAAATAATTTTATAATTACTTAATGTATTGAATATATATATATATATATATATATATATATATGTATATATATATATATATATATATATATATATATATGTATATATATGTATATATGTATATATATGTATATATGTATATATAATTATTTTTAGAAATAATTATTATATCTTAGTTTATATTTAGAAAATAATTTAAGAAATTAGTGTAAATCACAAACATTGAATATTAAAAAATATATGTATACCTGCCTAATATTTTTCTAAATTAAATTTTACGTATCATTATTTGTAGCTAATAGATATGAGTATTCATGACTAAATTGAAATATTTATTATTTTAAAAAAATACAAAAACTAGTGATAACATTGTGTTTGGATGAAAGATTTCAACCATCCAAATTGAAATGGCTTGAAGTTGAATTCTCTTAATTTCCCAAATGATTTTGTTTGCCTATTAATTAAAATATATCATATTTTATTTTTTTATATATTTTTTTATAAAAAATATTTTATTTAATAAATATATATATATATATATATATATATATATATATATATATAAAGCCAAAGTGATCATTTGTGAAATTTCAAATTTCATTTTTTATTTTAGTTATTTGAAATATCTTTCAAATATTCAAAAATTTCATTTATTTTTTCTTTAATTTTCTCCTCCAAACAACTCATTTTATTTCAAAAAAAATTTAATTTCACCAAATAAATAAATTACTCTCTCAAATTACCTCGTCCAAACGTATTATAAGGATTTAGAGTATTAACATTACTTCCATATTTAAATAGAAAAAATACATTATATTAAATTATATCAATATTTGATCTATTTATTTTAGCATATTACAATAATTAAACATATATTTACATATTATGACCATATATAATCAATATTAACTTAAATTTGTCACAAATTATTAATTAAATTATATCAATATTAGCATAAATTTAAGTATATAAATTTAGGAAATTATTGTATACATGTTTTAGCTTATATTTGATAAATTAAGTTAAATACTTATTGTGTTTTAGCATAACTAAAAAATAAACAGTATTTGTGTTAAAGTTGATGTAGAAAAGCAAAAGAGAAAGACTCCAATGTAAGAAAGAAATCACCATTTTTCTTTATCATACATTGTTATTCAACACTATACATAGTAATTAATATTACATATGTGAATAGAAAATGACATTAAAAATTTGTCATAATTTTATATTTTTTTAGTTCTCTATGCTTATTTGGTCAAGACGTCGACATTATCACATTGATAAATTTCTATATTAAAATAAGAGATAAAATAGGTGTTCGACATATACGAACATTATTAAAATAAAAAATTATTATTACTAAAGTGTTTTTAGAAGAAATGATGCTTTTCGGTAAGGAAGGTAGCTTGAATTAGATTTATATTTTAAATTTTTGGATTTGAGAAAGTACCGGATTACAAAATCCAAAAACATTTTTAATTAAAAGTTATAATCCGGATTAACATATCTTAAAATATGTTGGTGACTTCTAAATTAGTTCAATCTAAATAAAAAATATATTTTAGATTATATTTTTCAAATTTTAATCTAAAAGTTAATTTTATATTTAAGAATAGACTAATTTAAAAGATAAATTTATATTTTAAAATAAACTAATCTGAAAACTAATTTTATATTTCGGAATAGGTTAATATAGAAATTAATTTTGTATTTCAAAATCAACTAATCTGGACGCTAATTTTTTCAGATTGCCCATGAATTTCAATCAAAAAGGTAAATTTCACCCTCACCCACTTTTACATAATTTTTTTCAAAAATACTTAAGTCTTTTTTACAAAAGGTTTTAAAAATATAATATTTTATGAAGGTAAATGAAGAAACAATTTAAATTGTGCTAGGTTTGTTTCATCTAATCGTAAATAAAACCTGACCAATCTAATTAGATTATATTGAGTATGAGTTGAATAATAATCAGCTAACAACATCCAATAAATATTTATAGTATTCTGATGACAAAAGAAAATTATTTATTTCATATGATCTTAATATTATATATCATATATTTAATTTACTAATATTGTCATACATTACATTTTGATTCTTACTCAGACATTATAAAAAATTATGGCAGGTTCATCATGTAGTTGTATATAATAATTAGAAGTAACTTTAAGAATTGTTATATTTATTTATTATTAAAAGATAACTCATTTATCTATTATGTAAAATAATTACATAATAAACTAAAAGGAATGCTTAATAAGTCAGGTGTAATTTTATATTAGTAAATTTTAATTAATTATTAACATGTACTTAATATATAACTTTATTTTTCTTCACTTCTTCCAATTATTATATAAAAAATACTAATTTGGCTTATAATTGTGTGATTATTGTTAGTTAGATAATTTTTTCACAATATGACTTCATATAAAACCAATGTTTTTAACTTTTTAAAAATTCAAAATTGATTGATATTACCAATTCAAAATGATTCCTTATTGAAACATGAGGCGTTTTATCTTTAATTTATTTTCAAATTAATTATTATTTTTATCTTGATAAAAATGCTATGTTTATTGGGAGAATGATAATATTATACTAACAAAATTATTTTAAAAAATATTCATTATTATCTGTGTTAAAAAAAATGTTAAACTGTCAATACCATGAAAAAATATATTAATTTTTCACATTATATCTCATAACCTGCTAGTTCATGTTTTTCATTCCCTTGGTTCTTTTGAGTTGTGAACTAAAAAGAAGGGGGTATGTTTTCATCTCTTTGGTTGTTGTGATCAGATATAAATAAAGCAAGAGAAGAGACTTGGTGGCAATGGTGGTTGTTTTGCAGAAAGGGAAAAGAGCAGAAACATTAAATGAGGGAATCTAAATCCTTGTAAAGGTAGTAGTAACAGTAGTACCACTTTTCATAGTGACTCCTAACTGTTACAACCATTTGGCTCTCTCTTATGTCTCTTTTGCAACATCTATTAAAAGCCCTTTGTTGGTAGGTTCAATGTATTTATGACAGCAATTAATACTCCTATGTCCCTCACCTTTGTTTTTCTTGCATGGAAATTGCCATCAGATTTATGAGACCACCATGTTTTCACATTACTGTGTATCTCTCTATGGTAGTAGTATTTAAGGTCTGCAAAAACTTTTATTGGTGATATACTGCTAGTAAACTTTTTTTTTCTTTTATTAAAATGCAGTACTGTATATTGTTATGTATTTCATAATTAATTTTATCTAATTAATGTAATATTAACTTATTTTTTTATATTAATATTATAACCAAATTCTAGGATGACTTTTTTCTAACATTTTAAATTTTAATGAGAACAATATATAATATAAATGAGATAAAAATACATTAGTTTATGAGAAACATATGAGAATTAACACCGTTTAAAACACATTGCAGTTATATGAGTATAAGAGAGCTCTTTGTAGAGAAAATATATTTGAGATTTAATTATAAAAGTATGATTGTGCTTAAAGAAATGTGGGAGAGATACTCATATAACAAATTAGAGGTTTTACCATATAGAGATATATAACAAATTAGAAGTTCTACCATATAGAGATATGAGTGTGTTCACATAAATATGAGAGATTAACTCTTACAAAAAATTAAACAAGAGGTTGGAGCATAGAATTGTGACTGCATCATATAAGGTTACGAGACATGAGACATGCTGATACAAATTATTGTATTGGAGGTTTAATGACAACGATACATGTTCATATGAAAATAACGTAGAGGTTCGACTATCAAATATTTGACTATACTAGTGTCACCTTATCTACAAAGGTGTGTGAGACATGTTGATTCATACAATTATACTAAAAATGTGATACATATACAATTATTCATGAGTGTGAGAAAAACACTCATAAAATTGCATAAGAAAATTAACTCAGTGTTTTAATTTCATTTACATGAGTGTGAAGAGATGTAGAACTTTGATCATAAATCTGTAACAATATTCATATAAGTGTGAGAGATAGTTCATACAGAATATTGAACTAGAGGTTTGATCAATTTATAGTGGTTACATCTACACAAATGTGAATAATATGTTCATATAAAAAAAATTGTATTAAGATTTGACTATAATAAGATTATGTTTGCATCCACATGGTATGGGAAGTGCGTTCAAGTAGAAAAATATACTAAAAATTCAATAACATGGTTGTGACTACTTTTACATGGTTTAGGAGATACTAAAAAAAATTGCATTAGAAATTTTACTACAATAATAATGTCGTATAAATTGGTGACATGCACTCATCTAGAAAATTATACTAAAAGTTATAGAAATGCGGTTGCGTACACATAGGTATAAAGCAAACTCATATAAAAAATTATATTAGACGTTTAACTAGATGATTGTAATTGTATGCCGGTAAGTGTAAAGGACATGCTCATATGAAAAATTATAACAAAAAATATTTAAAAGAAAACAAAGTCTTTTATTTGTATGAGTAAAAAATGTTTTATTATGACTTCACGATGGTTGCCAAATATTGAAATGAAAAAAAAAAAACAAATCTAAATGAAATATTGAAATGATAAAATCTTGAGTTACGGACTGTGAAATTATAAGCTCTAAAAAATGATTTTCAAGTATAGAATAAAAATCCATCTACATAAAACTTAGTAAGAGATTAAAGAATAACAAAAGTAATTGAATTAAGACAACATAAAGATGTTATTATATAGATTTCAGTATAGTGTATATATAATAAATGATAAATAATATTTTTTTCAATCTTATTAATAAGATAATCAAATGAATTGGATTAATAATATGTGAATATTTCTTAAATCTTTAATGAGTAGCTATAATTCATTTGAAAATAAAAATAAAAGGTTAAGAAACCATTAATGAAAAAATCATTTCTAAAGTCTCTCACAAGTGTTTATATAATATATATATATATATATATATATATATATATATATATATATATATATATATATATATATATATTATCTATCAACATGTTCTATTCATTTATTTTGAAATACTTTGAATAGATATTGCTTATCTATTTTATATGAATGTTAAAGGATAAAATTAGTAATTTTAAATTTAAAAAAAAATCAAAAGATTTCTTTAGAAGAAAAAATTATCACTCTATACATTCCTGGGGTTGATCCAAGTAGGCCAACTCAAGAATCAGCCCAACCAAAAAGTCTTATGGGCAAATATTGACAGTTGAATAAAGACTATATTATATACATCGGACATTATTTCTTTAATTATAACATAAATTCTACTATTATCATAAAAAGTTAAAAGACACTTAAAGTTTGTCAGAAAATTACAATAGTAAAGACACTACCATAAATCAAATATCAATACTGTAAATCAAATATCAATACTGTACAGCAACAATTTGAAGCCGTTACCGTCAACAACTTAGAAAATGCTATACTCATTCATTGGAGAGCAAAAGCAAGTTAAATAGATCCCCCATTCTTCAAAGTATCCATTTTATTTAAGTGTTGATCATGGACAAACTTGCACTGTTTATATTCAAGTTCGTACATGATAGAAAATTCCTTGATTTAAAGAGGATAGAATTAATTTTGAACTGTTAAACATATTTGTGATTTATACAGTACCTCAATTAGTTCCCGTTTACAATAGGTTGTGTTTTGTGGAAAGTACGAAAATTATTTGTGAATTTATGGCAAATAGAAGCCAATTCCCATTGATAGGCATGACCCATGTCCAGGATTGAACAGTGAATACATACAAGAACATCTTTGTCATTTTTGAGTATTGGCAGAAGCTCGAGAAACTTCTATAAGGTCTTGGCATTTCAATAATTTGATGTACATAAAGTAGAGTCGAAAACTATAATACACAGCTGTACAACACTTGATTTTGCTAGTTTCCTTCATTTATGTAACTAATACCCCAATCCCTGTCCAAAAATTAACAGGAATAACATACTCATAAATTCCCCACATTCTCCTTCAGAACTCACCCTGTCATCAAATGAAAATTTTCAATATACAATTACACAGTCAAACTGATTCTATTCTATTTTTTAAAACATCAAATTCCAAATGTTTAAATATACGAAATCAATTCCGGATATAGTTACCTAACAAGTTAATTAGTGTTCATGGGCTGATTTACGAAGATTTGCAAGTTTGTCTCTCCATATAGCTGCAAAAGCGCCACTATAGTGCTTTAGGCATTCCATAACACAAAACACATACTAAATACAATCATATGCAAAAGATATTTCACCTGCATCTTTAAATCTTTCCTGTTTGATAGCCATACGCATATTATGCATCATACTTAGTTCTTGAGCTACCAAATCTGGACCATCTACAGGGCTGTAGAAAGCATATAAAGTTTAGACTCATCATAAACAAAAGTGTAGAGTTTGGTCTTGCAGCAACTCCTGCACAGAATCTACAGCAGCAAAATTGGCACAAACAAAGTAACTATGTAATACCTGTCAAGCAATACATCATAAATAGCCTTTTGATTACGCACTCTACCCATTCCATAACCAATTCGGATAGCATCTGTGAAAACAATTTGTTTACTTACATATATTGGAGCCTGCAAAAATCAACTTTAAAATCATACAAGTGAATTTTCTAACATCCATGCACCGAATGCATTTTACTAAGAGTTTTGCATAAGAATAGATGAGCTATAGTTTTTGTTGATTCTTGCTCAAAATATAAGTTTTTATAACAAATATTGGCAAGGTAAACATAGAATTCATACCTTGCATCTATTTGCAACGTTAAGAGCATCTGAGGGACGAGCATCCACACTGACTAGATCACTTTTCCCTGGCTGAAGGGATTATCAGGTTTTATAATGAAAGAGAAGATAGAGGTGTTTTAATCATTCATGAATTGAAAAGTTTTCAAAACCTGGCTAAGGTACAATCTAGCATAGTAAGTGCTGACCACTCTCTCTGTAATTCTCACCATTATCACCTGAAAATGTAAATTGAATTGAATTATTTATTTGATACCAAATGTGTAATTGAAAATTGAATTGAAATGGATGTTTAATTTGAAAAACGAGTTCAAGATCAAGGCCATATTTTAGGCACATAGAGATACATATAATTAGCAAGATGAATGCATAAGAACGAAAGATCCAAGGCAAATGACACAATGATCCTCCTCCTACATACAGGCGGAATCCAACGACTGCAAGGTAAAAACAGGAAGCTAAAAGAATGATGTGGAATACCATTCGTTGCTGTAATTTCACTACACCTAGAATGCAAGCATCAGGACAAACAAAATTCAAAAGAAAAGAAAAAAGCAGGAATTGATAACATATCCACAGGCATCAATGTAAAGTGGGAAATGCTCAGCTTCATACTTCATGGTCTAGTCTTCCAACTAGGTTTTTCACAAACTGGAACTGATCAGGACAATCCTGTAACGTCACCATATGCTATGCATCAATCATAATAACAAGAAAAAAAAAAAAAACACAATTTCAACAACCACTGCGACCAGTTTGAAAAATTACCTCGCTATCTCGTTGAAATTCCGCATCCATAAGTCTCTCGATAGCAATCTGTCCTGCACCACCAAAGATACAAAGTCAATAAAACTTGAATTTCCCAAAAAATTCAGAAAAAGTTAAACAAACTAAAAAGCGTGTCTACATATGTGACACCTACCTACAACAATGGGCAGTATATAGTCTCCATCACAAGAAATCCTGAGAAAAATCGTAGGGTTCTGGAAACGCTGTAGAAAGCCATGCCTCAGTAAACTACTATCCGTTCTGGACAAGGGAATTGACGGTGCGGACGATTTCCATTGAAACTCCGGTTGGAATCTTTTCTTCCACATATGATAGTGCGAGAACGTTTCTGCGCTAGTTTAAGTAATTAAAATTTCAGGCATTCATACACATGGATAGACCTAAACGATGAAAACAACCAGAGTTACTACAACACACTACTGTAATACAATTAATCCATCATCACAATTCGTAATCAACTTTTTCATTTTTGAGAAAGCAGAAAAAGCGAAAAACACGAGAAAGCATTGTGTTTATTTGTACAATCGCGATCGACGCATGAGAGTGAGTAACCTGAGAGAAGGAGAGAGGCTTCGAGATAATCGTTGCTGAGAGAATCGTCGGAGCTGGATCTGCGGTGAGAGGAATTGCAGGAAATGAGGATGGATCTGCGGCCGCGTAAGCGGCGAGACCGGAGCGGCTGGAGGTGGAGCGGCGAGAAATCCATGGCGACAGAGTTCGGAGCGGAGCGGGCGGTGGCTGCGGCGGCATTCGGGTGATCTGCGGCGGCGGAGCCCACGCTGGTTACGGTGCGGACGCAGAATCTGGAACCCAGCATTTTGTATCGAAACGACGACGTAGATGCTGGGAAGAGAAAAGAGAGAGAGGAAGGGTGGTTGAGGTGAAATGCGATTAGGAGAGGGGACAGGTTTATGGAGAGAGTGGAGTTGATGTTATTAATTAAAAACTTAATTATATGTTTACCTTTATTTAATTACACTTAATTAAATTAAACACGGTTTAATTGCGTGTGCTTTATGCCCTTTGTTGTGGATGAGATTCTTCTCCTGACATTGCCAACATGCTTTGCTTTTATAACACTCATCCACCAACTAAAAAAGAAAAAATGGGTTTAAACTGCTAATTAATTAAATACCAATGATATGGTATTTAAAGTAATTAGTTTAAGTGCAACAGTTATTGTAATCATAGTTTTGATTAAATAATCCTTGATGTTGGATAGAGATTAGAGGTGAGACTTGGGTATTGGTTCTTCTTAAGTAATATGTTATGGATATTCTCTCTCTCTTTGTAACATCAATGTCTATGTTTCTATCTTTTTTTTTTCTTTGTCATCTGTTTTAGAATTTAGCTGTTATCAAATTTGATCTCATTCTAACAAGTGTCCTTTCGGCAACAAAGATATTTTGACCCAGCTGTGATGCTGATATTTTCTCTCTGCTTCATTCCACAATTTAGCAAACAGTTTGGAGAAAGAAATATCTTTAATTTTTTCAATTAAATTAAATAAGAATTCGTGAAAATAAATATTTTTTTGTACTTATCATATCCTGAATAACAAATGTTAATATTAAAATATTCTGTGCTAGCAACATTATATATAAATATAGCACTACCACTTGTATTTATCTGAATGCATAATATACATTATTATACTACTACTTATTCCCAGAAAAAAAAATCATATTATTTATGTTAAATAACATTTTAATTTAGGCCCGAATTATCTTTTATGTCAAGAATATGCTGCGATGCTTAATTTGGTATATATTTAATTTGCCAAGTCATTCTCTAAGCCAATCCAGGCAAGCTTTGTGGCAAAATATTGATACAAAGGGGAAAAAAACGTAGTCTAGAGTTTCAAGAATATATGCTATCTCTCCTGCCATGCTAGAGGTATCATCAGAGGTTGGAATTCAGATTTTAAATAACATTTCACAAAAAAAAAAAAAAATATGGCATGCCATTCTTCTTTTTTTCTTTCAAAGAAAATATTCTTATCCATGAACACCCATAATTCCCACCCAATATTCTTAAAATGACTTGTGATAAAAAAGAAAAAAAAAAACAACATTCATAATAAATTGATGGAATAAGAGTAATTCCTCTTAGTCTAACCAGAAACAACATGAACTGTGCTCACGTAATCAAGTGAATAAAAGCAAATTATGTTAATAAAGTCAACTAATCAGAACTTTTGAAAGCTACTTTAAAGAAAAATACTTTTAATGTGGATAAAGTCTAACTCATAATGCACAATCTACAAATCCTACACAAACCATTGTAGGATGATTGCAGAGGCAGAGAACATGACCATAAGCTTCCCAAAAACTAACGAACCCATTAAACACCTTAGACATAAAACAATGAAAGCCAGTAGTGGGACTAATAAAATAAATATTAGTTTAATCAAATAATCAATATAAATATTCCTGTCATAAATTTAGTGATGGTCCATAATAAATCAGAATATGATGATACAACTTCCATCCATGACCTACTCCTCAGAATTGATTATCCATACCTTTTTTTGCTATTGAATAATCACAAACCGGGTAACAACACATTACTTCGGCACAGATAAGATAATCATTAACTTCAAATACCATCCCCATCAAAGCGAACAAAACGAGGGCTCAGGGTAATGGCGTGTATGAGGCATCTGTTTCTGAACACTATCAACCTCAATACACAGTATGCGTAATATATTTTCTTTCTTCTACTTTCATCTTCTTATAATAGAGAGTGACACAAAGTACACAGGGCAAAATACAATACCAAGTACCAATCAAATTCATATTTGATCGATTTACACTGCAGTTAGGTTATCCAAAAGTAGCTGCCGAACTCCCTCGCATGGAATTCAACAACAATTTACCTACAATAAAATCCACCCAGTGTATCACAAAAACGATTCAGTGCACCAACCAAAAACATAAAAAAAAAAATAAAAAAATCCATAACAGCACACTGGGAATGAAAACGAAATACTTACTGCTTTTGGCATCAGTTGAAATTTTAAACACAGGACAAGAAATCTCCTTACCTCTGGCCCAATGTGACTGCCTCGTTAAGTCACATCGCTTCCACTGGAAGTCTTAATCTCTCGCAACTGATTTACCCATTCAGTTCCAACATCGCAAGAATCAATGATAGAAAGTAATAATGGAGACACCAGGACTAAAATCCTTCTTGATCAGCGTGAAAAGACAAATAGGTTTAACCAAGGACAAAAATGGGTGGAGACACGCCATTTGTCATACATGTCAAAGATACCCTTGAGGTTGCTTTAACAACTTAATTAGCACATATGTTTGGAAACTTTGACCCGAGTAAAGACAAAGGTCAAGTGGAGTTAAACCATCCTGAAATAAACAGCAGACAAATTGGAATTTGAGAATCAATATTAAAGAAATGACCAGCATTAACCAGGTAAACAAAGAAATTGAACACTCAATCACAATTCCCAAGTTTCTCTTTCTCTCGTTTAATGTGTAACAGCTGATATATTTGAAGAAACAAGTATGTAAAACTGACAACAAGTTACATGAAATTCCATACATGGAAGACATTATAATGCTGCATTTGGTTGAGGGAAGAGAAAAGTGCGGAAAGGAAAATAAAAGAATTGAAAGGAAATAGAGTGGATAAAAGTGTTGTTGGCTGAAGTAGAAAAGAGAGGAAATGAAGGGGATTTGTCAAGGTCTATGTGTTTAGTTTGAAAGAAAATAAAGTAATAGTTTTTGGTCAATACATATACGACTCAATCCAATACCTTAGGTGGAATTTCCACTTCCCGCGCAAAACACCAATGGTTGTTGTAATTGGTACACAATTTGATAAACTAACAACTCGGTTAGATAGAGTGGTTGAGGCAATTGTTAGTGGGAATATGTTGACTGAAAATATGTCACAAGTTGCACTGCATCAAGTTGTGGCTACTGAAAAACGCAATGAATTGATGCATGAACAAGTTACAATCTTGAGGAGAAGTTCCACAATACAGTATCAGAGTTAGATGTGTGGGACATGTTGGTTAAAATGAATTTGCAAGATGAACAACTAATGTATGTTACAAGTTTTTATGCAACAACCAATCTTAAATACAAAGGTTGTTTTGGATGTATATTTAAAATGTAATGTATATTTTGAAAGACTTTTGATAGATGTGAAGTGTAATGTATATTTTGAAAGACTTTGATTAGATGTGAAGAGTAATGTATATTTTGGAAAACTCTGGTTAGGCTTGTAGTAGGATATTTTGGAAGACTGTGACTTCATATTAAACTTATTACACTACTAATGTATATTTTGAATAATTAGTAATGTTATTTTTATATTTTGTTGTGCACTATAAAATGATTTGTCATTAATTCAAATGGTGTATTCTGTAAGGAATTGACCAAGTTTGCCACTCTATTTCCTTTCAATTATTTTCTTTTCCACACTTCTATCTTTCCTCAACCAAGCTCAGCAAAAATAAGAAATTCCTCAATTACACCAGCAACAAAACCATTCATATCTTATCTGAGGTCAGCTATTTAACGGATCATGCTCAAACAAAAACCAAATTTTCAATAAAACTATATTCCATCATGTCATACAGATTTGACAAAACTTTGTGTCCTTGACCCAGGCTTTGAAACAACTATGTAAAGTTTAGCAACAAACATTAGATTGGCAAAGTTTAACAATTCCTGAGTAGATTATGAAATTTTTTCTTCAACAACTAATAAATCTATAATGATTTTGGAAATGCTTCCCTGGTTTACAGGAAAATCTAAAATTATCTCAATTTCTAAATTGTGAATCGGGAACAATACCTTGTTTCTTAATGTCTTATCAGCACCTCTAAGCAGCAGAAGCCTCACTAAATTGGGTTTCTGAGTTTGAACTGCAAGGTGTAATGGTGTCCAGCCATCCTGAAACAGAGTAAACAAATTAAGTTCTCAAAAGGAACTGAAAAAGATTACAATTGCTAATCACTAGAACAAGTGACCATACCTTGTCCTGAAGATTTATATCCACATTATAGAATAAGAGTAATTCAATCGTCTCGGTAGAACCTGTTTGCACAGCATAGTGCATCAAGGTGGCCCCGTCCTGTTTCCATACATAAACAACAGGGTAGATGCATAAACTTATAACCAACAAGCAACTAATTACTATGCTGTTAGATTAAGATGAGACAATAAGAGTGACAATTTCTCAACGGTGCAAGGAAAAACACAATAAAAACTTAGACAAGAAAATTAGGAAGCAAAGGCTCACATTTGCAACTAAAACAATTAAGTAATTTTTTACTCACTTTATCCTGTACAAAATGATTAGCTGAGTTTCTCAGAAGATAATTGGTTATGGCCTGCTTTTTACCAATGGCCTTGTGAAGAACAGTCAAACCATCCTGGACACGAAGTAAATCACTATAATATAAACCAACAACTTCATAATTTTTATTCTCCCATGTGAAAAGTTGGAATTTATATACCTTATCGACTGCATTGATATCAACATTATGCTTCAACAAAGAATCTAAAGCGTAAGATTCTCCACAAGCAGCAAATGTGTGCAGAGGAAGCCATTTACCCTGGAAATAATGTCATTAGCCAAAAAAGAAAACATTATTCACCAAACTCTCTCCTAGGAAGAATCAGAACCCTTTCCATCTCGACACCTTTATCATGGCTCTGACAAAGAGAAAATACAACATCCAACAACATTATTGTAGCGCCAACTAATCAGTCCAAAGAAGACAGATAAATGGCAACAAACATCAACAACAACTGAGATTGTTGAACAACATCCATTCATGCAACAAATGATCACTAAGCCTAGTACGCCATCACAATGAAGGAGAACTATAGAATTTAGTCTTGACAATAATACAAGCATAATGAGGACAAAACACAAGTCATAGCAATTTGTTCATCAGACAGAGAAAACTCACCGAAGTAGCAGTAGCCAAGTCCGGCGTTCGCTTGTTCAACAAGAACATCTCCTCCTTAGTAATAACAAACAAATTCCGACAACCTATTCATTCAGACACTAAATTATCAATACCACAATCTCAACACTCAAAAAAGCGATACACATGCAATAGTAAGTGATTTTAGCCTCTCTAGAAAACTGATTTTGATCTTAACATATACAATGTTCACCTTCATGGGTGGTGTTAGCACGAGGGTTGTAGCTCCCGCTATTGAAAAACTCTAACACATCCTCCAAGCCCTTCCCCTGAACAACCCCTCTCGGATTCTTAGGCTCTACACGCTCACCATTGAAGTCAGGTTCTGGAACCTTCTCGTTGACGGGAAATCTAGAAGGGTTTCTGAGAACCAGAGGATTCAGCCTTTTCAATATGGCCTTCTTAGAAGCCTTGTACTCGTTCCAATTCACATCCCTGTAGGGACTCGACCCTTTTCCCTTTTCCTTTCCCTTCTTCTCCACTGTTCTGCTGAGCCTAATTTTCTCGGCGCCCCTGAAAGGAAACGTCTCTCTTCTATTCTTCTTCTTGCGCCTCTCGTTAATGGTGATTTTGGTCTCTGCCTGGGCCTTTCTCCACTTCTCCGGAACCAAATTCTCGCGCGTAATCGGCGCCGCTTTCTTCCCTGAACCCGCTTTGGGTTTGGGGTTGTTGTTAGAGGTGCGATTGTCGTTTGGGAAAACGGTGTCGTTTTCGAGGATGTCATCATCGAAGACGATGCAGTTGCGGTGCTTTTGGGAGTGGGCGTTCCGTTTGGTAGGGAATTGGAGGGATTGTAGAGATTGGAAGCGGAGGGATTGAGGATTGAACATAAGGGTCGAAAAGTTGAACATGGTGGCTTCCATTTTCAGTTGCTACTACTGCAAATGCTAGGCTAAAACAACGTTGGATCTAAACAAAATCCTTAAACACAGAAAATCAATTCATTGTATTCTATACCAAATTTCATTGAATATACTTGGTATACCATTTCTCTATAGCAATATCATTGGATATATATATATATATACTTCTTGAGTTTGAACCTCAAACTGTGAATCACACTGAAGAAAACATGCAACCATTTTTATTCTGTCTTTTTCAATTGGCTTAACCAATTAGTTCACTACCACAACTCTGGTTCAGGTTTTTGGTGAACACCTTCTATCAAAAGCTAACTAGTTCATCAAAACACTAATATTCATTCAAAATTTTACATTTCTTAATACTTTTTTTCATACAGATAGAGAATAGATCAAACAACTAACCACTCTTTAAGATTCAAACTTACATAACTTTTTTAAAAGTCAACTTTTTCACCAGCATTTATAAGGAAAAAAAAAGTTATTTTTTTCATAAACTGAAACTAATTTATTCATGTTAAAAATATAAATTTAGAGAAATAGACAACTTCTATGAATTAATTTATGAATAAACTAATTTTAACATGTAAAAAAACGGATTTTATATTTCCTTAAAAAAAATTACCTAAACAAGAAATCAATTATGCAGTGAGTTTAGCCAAGTTTTATAATGATGGTATGGTAGAATAGTATTTAATTTGTTCAATACATATTTTTAGCCAAACCATGCCTAGATTTTCCATAAAAGATAATTTATAACATTTCCAATAAGAGTTGTTTATGAATAAGAATATTATTTTAATATAAGTTTCGCAAAAAACAAGTTATTCAGAATTAAAGCTGAGATATTAGATATATGCTTGGTATATTGTATGAAATCAAATTTTAAAAAATGGCATGTCATTTTTCTTTTCTTTTTCATGAAAATGTTCCTATTTTCCTATCATTTAAATACATTTTATTCAATATAGTACAATGTTGTAGTTGTCCAAAAATTTCCATATGCTGGAGGGTGCTACTTGTCTTGCAAAACTTGTCAGGGGCTAATCTTCTTTGTTGGTACAAATCTTTCAAAAAGTTGCGTTGTTTGAGGCCCCATCTATCGTTTTGATACATGTCTAACTCGCCTTTGAGGCAGCTTAAACAACTTAATCAGCTCATATGTTCTGGCACTTTGTCCAGAGTAAAGGCAGAGGTCAAGTGGAGTTAAACCATCCTGCACAAACAACAAGAGAAATTGCAATCTAAAATCAATATAAAATAACATAGTACTTAACAGCTGAAACAAAGTTGCATGAAACACACGACTTCGAGGAGACATTAAACATAAATTAACAATTCTTCGGGTACAGTAGCAAAGCAACAACAAAATTAATCATGATTATCCTGCTTAATAAACAACAACCTACTTGATAAATCATGCTCAATCCAAAACCAATTTTTCCATAGAACAGTTAATCAATGTCATAGAGATAGCACAACTTTTTGTTACTTGTGATTGTCTAAAACAACAATCCTCTCTGATTCAGACCTTGAGCTGAATATATATACAAGTTTACCAAACAATTATGTGATTGGAAAGTTAAATAACTCCTCAATCATTTTTGAAAAAATATCTTCAATAACTAAAAAAAATAATGATATCTGAGCGGTTTCTTTGGTTGAAGGGAAAATCTTGTGTTAATATCTCAAATTCAAATTCAAAATTGTTGATCAAGATTGGATATCATAATACCTTTCATTCAAATAACCTGACTACATATGACAGAGACAGACCTTCCAAATACCAACAAAAGCTGATAATCGTACCAATGACCCATTTGAAGCATTTACATTCAGCTAAAATTATGCAAGACACCAAAGTTTTTTAACATTGATAGATTAAAGCAGGAAATCAGTAAAAAATTACCTTGTTTCTTGATGTCTTATCAGCACCTTTAATCAGCAGAAGCCTCACTAAATCTGTTCTCTGAGCTTGCACAGCAAGATGTAATGGTGTCCAGCCATACTAATACGGAGAAAATTAATTATGTTCTCAAACAGCTCAGCACAAAAAATAAGAGGTAGATAAAATAACCAAGAGAAAAATTAATCATACATTGTCCTGGAGATTTATATCCACATTATACAGTAAGAGTATTTTAATTGACTGGGTAGAAGCTGTTAGTACAGCATAGTGCATCAATGTGGCTCCCTCCTGTTTTCAGAACATAAACAACAAAATAGATGCATACACATATCAGTAACTGGCAACTAAGGCTTACGAGAACAATATACTGTGAGATTAAGATGGAACTACAATATGAATGATTTTTGAATGAGGGCAGAAGAGTTCAAAACATCGGCAAGTAAAGGCTCACATGCAACTACAACAGCACAGAAACTATTTTGTTTTTTACTCACTTTATCCTGTACAAAGGGGTTAGCTGAGTTTCTGAGGAGATAATTGGTTATGGCCTGCTTTTTTCCAATTACTGCTCTCTGAAGGGCAGTCAAACCATCCTGGAAACAAAGTAAATGAATAAAATAAATTGAGTGCATTCCAATGTCCCCTATGAAAAGTTAGAACTGCAATACCTTATCCACAGCATTGATATCAACATTGTGCTTCAACAGAGAATTTAAAAGTTCAAATTCTCCACAAGCAGCAAGAGTGTGCAGGGGAAGCCATTTATCCTGAAAATAATATTAGTATTGACCATTAAAAACATTGAGAATATTCACCAAAGGCTACAACTGAATCAGAACCATTTTTTCCTCCTTTAACCTTTATCACACTTAAAAAAATTGCAACTATGTTTCTATAACCTGGTATCCAGTCCAACAGGACTGACAACAACATCATTAGTGGGATGGAGTACTCAGTAGCATCATTAGCCGAACAAAAAATCACAACAACTTCCACTGAAGAAGAACAAAAGAACTTTTTTTCCAACATCAACAAAAATATAACGACAGTAAAATATCAGTCATTTTTTTCCTTCCTAACATAAAACTTACTGAAGTAGCAGTTGCCAAGTCTGGCACCCGCATATTCAATAAAGCCTTCTCCTCCTTGGTAAACAACTTCCGCTTACCTATTCATGCAGGCACGAAAGAATTAGAACAACGATCCCAACAGTTGAAAAATTCCATACCCATATGCAACAAACAGCTAATGAAATCATTCATTTGATCACAATGCAATTTCTCAACCCACATTGTCACTTATTAACAACCATGAGATGCAGCAACAGTGCACTAACGACTAACCAGTTATACCCTATCAGAGTAAACTTCCAAATAAACACTTATCAGAAGAAAAAATATAATAAAATGAATTAAGCTTTGGAAGAACCAGCTACATTTAACTGGATTACTCGGAAAAAATATCTAAATCAAATCATTAATTTTCACTGGATTAGTTCATACCCCAAAGTAGAACAAGCTATGTAACGCAAGTAGCAAAACAAAGCCACCAAAATGTAGTCAATAGAGCACAAGTGTAGAAAAAAAAAAAAAAAAAAAAACTCATTTATGTACCTTGAAGGGTTTTAGCAGCAGGGTCATAGTTTTCACTATTCAAAAACTCAGTAACATCCTCCAAACCCTTTCCATAAACAGCCCATCTGGGATTCTTGGGCTCCACACGTTCGCCACTGTTCAATTCAGGTTCAGGGTCCTCTTCATCGCGATTCAATTCAGCTTCAGGTGGAGGAACCCCTTCTTCCACCGGAGAATTAGAAGAGTAATCTAGAAGCTTCATCTGCGCCAGTTTGGCCTCCTTATAAGCCTTGTAGTCGTCCAAGTTCATATCCCTAAGGGGAATCATCCCTCTTCTCTTCTTCTCAACCTTGCTGTTGAACTCCATTTCCCGCGCTATCTTGCGCCTATCCCTCTTCGTGATGTTTATCTCCGCCTGAACCTCTCGCCATTTACCCGGAACCAAATTCTCGCCCACATTCTCCTCCACCTTTTTCCTCCAACCGGGCCTGGGCTTGGGCTTGGGCTTATCGACGGTTGGAGTGTCGGAGTTCTCTAAAAGGGGGTCATCGAAAACGCCTTCCTCGAATACGACGCAGTCGCCGATGACGTGTTCTTCGGAATCGTCGTATTGGGGCGTTGGGAGCAGTGACGGCGAGAGAGAGCGGAGAATGGAGTTTCTTGGGAAGTGGAGAGTTTGTGAGAGTTTGAAGTTGCGTGAGGTGGAAACGGGTAAGGGAAAGAGGAAAGTGTGAGGTTGAGGATTGAGCACAATCGCAGAAACATGAAACATGGTTGCTTCCATTACCATACCAGGTTGTTGCTGTTCCTGAACCCTGTCTCTTCTTTACCTCAGAAATTCATGTTCATGTTTCTAATATTTTTGAATTCTGAATCCTACACTCATACACAAAAATTGTTAGCATTCCCTCTTTCTTTCATAAATACTGCGATTGGATCATGTCTCATACTGTGTAAATAAGCATTTTATCTACAATTTTATTTGTCCCCTTAACTTTATCACTTCGTGTGATTTTAATTTTTCGACTTAATTATTTACTATCATTTTTTTATTTTTGAATTTAAAAAATAATTTTAGCTTAGTCCTTAAATTTAATCATTTACTCTTACTGATATTTCAAATTATTTTCACGAATTAAAATGATATTAAATGATTAATTACCTTTACAGAACTTTAAGACCAAAAAGTGACCTTTTAAGGATTTTTTTAATACATTTAGGAACTTTATATTTACCTTGAAATGTAGTTTTATTTATTATTTAATAATTTTTAAATTGATAAGCAAAATTTTCTGATCTCTTTCTTGTATTTTTTTTTTATCCTTATCTCTCTCCACTCTTTTTTTCACTCCCCTAATTTTTTTTTCTTCTCTTTAAACTTCTACCATCAAGGATCAAAATATTTAAATTGGTCTTACAATAATTAGACATGAAGTTATCACTATCTTGTGTTTGTTTTCACCACACGAACTTCATACCATGGTTAGCGTTGCTGGATTCTGCCATCAATAACAAAGAGACGGTGCTAACAATGTCTCATATATGAGCTTATTTCACTTTTCTTCGTATGATGAGTGGTTTCTAAGAAAATGTATGATGAGTAACAAAGCAAAAAATAGAAAGGAAAAAAAAGGAGCAGAGGATTTTTATGGGAGAAACGGGTAACAAAGAGAGGACGGAAAAAAAAAAAACTTAATTATTCATTTCAAAATTAATAAATATAACCATTCTAAACAGTAGAAGACATGATTTGGTTTCTCACATAAATATAGAAAACGTGAAGGTATTAGTGAAAGTTGCTTTGGATTTTTGGATATTTTTAGTTCCGTCAGTAACTTAGTTTTGTATAACTTCTTCTAAGTATTTATCGATTTAGTACAACCAAGAATATGTTGAGTTATGCACGAAGAAGCATGATTTTTCAAAGTCTTCAACGAAAAAAAATTATAAATTGTAGTTTCACGTCTTGTACCCATTTGACATGAAATAATTTTTATGTTTTACAAATGTATTTTAAATACATTTATCAACCCATCATAGTCTAATTTTATGTTCTAATTTTAATATCATTGTAGACAGAAAGACGCACAACAATGTTGACAGCCTACTAGTACTTACTATCTTGCCGATGATACTTTTGACTCGTACTTAACATTTGGAATTTAAGATTAAACATTTAGGCTTTATTGACATTATTGTATTTAGATCATAAGTTATATGAATTAGTTACGAAATATTTTATACTTTTTTGTAACTTAAAAAATTAAGTATTATACTTAAAATATCGATTATCAATTATTACGTACGGCTATCATTTTTCGACACCCCTCTACATTAAAATACTCTTAAAACTATACTGAAAAGGGATCAGTATAAAGACAAATCAGAAACAACAAAATACCACAAGCTTACAAATTTTAACAAAACCAAACTTCCAAAATTACTCATTTACAATTGCTAACATACACAACAAACTTGCACCTGGCCACGCCACCCAACCCCCACTCGAAATTTAGCTATGTTTCCGACAGTGTTTGGTAGTACGAATAACGAACAGAAAAATATCATAGAAAATGGAGTTTTACCGAGTAGTGATATGGGGGTCTCGTAGATCCATTTGGACAATAAATTACGAATTATACAAACTAGTTAAGTTTCAAACAAATAAAAGTACGAAAGAAAGTATTAATAAGTGCAAACTGTTTCCAAAACATGGATACATACTGATATTCATAAAACAGTATTTTTCCTTTCCATCTTAAAATTTAAAGAGGGAACAAGCTTCAAAAGACATCATCACCTAGATCCACGAGCATACCTCCTGTCCGGGCTACCATATGGAGAGTATGGAAGTGACCTGGACCTATCCCTCCTAGTTCTTCCACCATAAGGTGGTGGTGAATGCCTCGGTGAATAATCTCTACCACCTCGATAAGGTGAGCGCCTTGGAGATCTTCCACGCTCTCCACGATATGGATAATCATCACGACCAGATCCACCTCCTCTATACCTTCCACGGTCACCGCGATATCCTTCAGACGAACAGATGGAGTTCAGTAGAAGTTTACATCAAGCAAACATTGAAGACTGGATTAACCATTCAAAAGAAACTATCTCAAACTTACCATAGTCTCTAGTACTTTTCAGGCCAAGATAGTGTCCAGGTGTAGGAGTTCTTGCACGCTTCCTTCGTGACTGAAATAAAATACAGAGGCTCACAATCCTTGGAGTTTGACTAAAAGAACTGCATAAATAAATCATCCAAGTACCACAGGAAGCAAAACAGATAGAATTTCGTGATGTGCTTGTTGCCTAAGTAAAATGTATTAAAACTTGCACACTATATTTATGGTTCTCCTTTAAAAGAAAGTTTCTACAACGTAAGCAGGCTAGCTTATAAGGAAAAAAAATTTATATCCACACACATGATTAATGCCAGGTGTGAGATACCATAAAAGCCTGATTAGAAAGTTGTTGATAATGTCCGTTGATTAGTTGAGTTGAAAGTGAATGCTGATGTTGTAAAGTTGTTGGGACAATATAGTTGCTATGTGTTTAGTTGATCAGAGGCATTTGATTAGAGCTGTTTAAGCTTGCCATTGATCAAGCTGTATCACTAAAGTTGACATGGATGAACTGATCATCTTTGATTGCTGCCAAAATAGCTGAAGCAATGTATTCTGAATATGACCACAAAACCTTCAAGTCAAGAAGAAAGAAAAGCACAAGTATACTTTAGTAACTACAAGTTAACGAAAGAACACAGTACCCGCTCAACAGTGATATAGCGACCCTCTAAGACTGATTGATTGAGATATTTGATGCAGCGGTTTGCATCCTCAACATTATCCATTGTAATAAAAGCAAAACCTCGAGAAATGCGAGTACGAGGCTCCACCACAAGAAAACATGAAGCAACCTAACAAAGAAGACAACTATTAACACCCATTCCAAAATATGGGGTTCACTGGGGAGGAAAATTATGACAATTAAGTGACAAGTGTATATCAAAACAACACTCACCTTTCCTTCCTTAGAGAAATGCTCCTCCAGGTCTCGCTCAGTGACCCTTGAAGATAGGCCAGTGACGTAAAGTGTATTCCCTGAATTCTTAGACTCCGACCTGGAATATAATTGAACACATTATAAGCTTTTGACACATCATTAAATCAGATCAAAAAGCACAATCGTACTTATGACCAGATACAAGTAAATCGGAAAGTGACTAACCTTTCATTACTTCTTGATCTTGATCTGAACAAGATGGTTTAGACCACAGCACAGTCACAAAAAGGAAAAAGTATTAAACACATTAGAATGGATATAATAATTGTCAAGAAGGGAGGCCAACTCAATAGCCATAACTCACGAAAGATAGATGTTTGGCACTAACCTTCCACGACTTCTTGAGCGGGATCTTGGCCTTTGTTTTTCAAATGACCTTGACCGGGACCTAGGCCTAGATCTAGACCTTGACCTCGATCTTGACTGAGCCCTCCATGGGGAAGGGGACCTTGAATTCCTGATATATTCAATCATAACACAAAAGGACAAACAGTTTCATTAACCAGTATTCTCAGAGTGTCCTCCACATTCCTCCTTTAACCATGAGTTTAGAATTAAAATATTATAAAATCATCGTTTTTACAGACGAACTCCAGTGTTAAACTTGTTCATAAAACCCCTATAAAGAAAATAACTCTGGACCCTCCAGAATTTGGCAGAAAATATGAGCAGAAAAACATCAAATCCCAAATCCCAAATCAACGTCCTATGTCACCACTAGAACAACGTTAAAAACCTAGGGTAAGCGCTAAACACCGAAAACACGGTACAACTAAATGCTTCAGCCATACTGTAGCCATAGCCATACCCTAGCTTCGGGACCTACCTCCAACGCTAAACATTGACAAGAACAAATTCATTAACAAATCATTTTCAATTTTTTTATTTCATCGCGCATTAGGGTTACGAACACAGACACATACCAAGACGTTGTGAAATGCGACACATTGCAATAACTACAAGATTATCATTATTATCATAATCTAAGAGAATTACGGAGTTTACCTTCTCGGTGGAGAATCGGCCTGCAAAATAATTGAAAAATTTAGAAAATGTTAGAATATATTGGTGAAGCCATAGAGAAGAATTGAGTGATGGGAAGGGATTGATAAGGAGAACATGCCATTTCAACAAGATCTTCAAGTATAGACCTCTTGATCGGAGACGAAGAAGAATCACGAATGAGACAACGAAGAGTAAGGGTTTTGTTTTGTCAAATCGCAGAGCAACGAATTGACGTTCGATTCATATAGCGAGCTGTTATAAGGGTCGGGTCTCTTGGCCGGTCCTTTTTAATCGGACTGGACCCATTACTTTTTTGGTGAGAGATTAAAAAAAGGCCAAAAATGGCACTAGTTCCCGAGATAAGAGGGTTGATTTAGATGTCACATATTAATACCGATTATTAAGAAAATAAAAGGTTTATTACAATTCTTTTCAATGATAATCCGAACTAATTAATATGTAAAAAATATTTATAGAAATAAATTATTTTTATTAATTTTTATAATCTCATGTTGGACAGTGCTTTTATCTATATCATAACTTCCTCTAAAATCATCTTTTAATTAAACAGTTTTACTCTTTAATAAATAAAAAATAATTTATTTATTTAATAAAATAAATAATTTAATATTTTTTTTATTTTCAAATAATTATTTAAAAAAAAACAATGATTATATAATAACATTACTTTTACAAATTATATGTTTATTAAATTGTTTTTTTTCTTTTTTTAATTAATTTTTCATAAAACTAATAAAACTATAAAAATAATGAAATTGTATGTATTTAATGTAATAAAAATATGAATATATATATATATATATATATATATAT